>Ga0268263_1000067_pt1 | contig 295568 bp, 224 predicted proteins | sample Biomet5_FD_190358 | JGI IMG/M metagenome (GOLD analysis project Ga0268263, IMG submission 190358) | Microbial communities from bioreactor (seeded with sewage sludge) at LBNL, California, USA - Biofuel metagenome 5 (SPAdes) (version 4) | ecosystem: Engineered > Bioreactor > Anaerobic >... | reverse complement strand
GCGTCACAACTGCCGAAAGGTTAGGAACCGCCGTATGCCGAACGGCACGTACGGTGGTGGGAGAGGTCGGTAAACACGAAAATAGGAGATAAACAACCTATGATTAGTGTTTACCTCCTACTCGATTTATTTGGCAAATCATATTGCTGACAGGTTCCTCAGGTGGGACTGTTTCCTTTTCTGGTTTCCTTTCGTATTTTACTATATTTTTATCAATTCCACCAACTATTTTGCCCTCATTACCTCCCTGAAAAAACAAACCCCGAAATCTCTTCCGGGGTTGCAGTTATCTCATCAAAAATTCAGGCCTCAAGCATTGCCTTGTAGTCGGTTGCTCCAAGTAATCTATCGAGATCAGAAGCATTGGTAATAGCTACTTTAATCAACCAGCCATCGCCATACGGATCTTTATTAACAAGTTCCGGGGTATCCTCAAGAGCGGCATTTACTTCCAAAACTTCCCCGCCAACAGGCATAAACAAGTCTGATACAGTTTTCACTGCTTCAATTGTTCCAAAAGTATCTCCCTGTAAAAGTTTTTCTCCTTCAGTTTCAATCTCAACAAACACGATGTCTCCCAATTCTCCCTGGGCAAAATCAGTAATACCGACAAAGGCTTCATCACCTTCAACACGAATCCATTCGTGATCTTTTGTGTACTTTAAGTTTTCAGGCAGGTTCATAATCTTTATTTATTGTGAATATTCAGTTCAACTTTTCTACTTTTCAGGAAATATTACTTTTCCTGTTTTTTCATGTCGCCGTCCAAAAGTAATACATTTTTTTATTCAAACATTTTTTTTCTCTTCCGGTCTCACAGAATTTCAGAATTTCAAAACAAAGCATCTTTCAAATTTAATACTGCAAATCAGAAGCATTATTGCACACTTTCTTGTTATTTTGCAGACAGGAAACACAGAATAATGAATGGTATGCAAATTGAAATTAAATCAGAGGAAGAATTAAAAACTGCAGCTGAAAAGATTCTTGAAAATTTTTCAGACTATCGGGTATTTGCTTTTTACGGAGAAATGGGTGCCGGAAAAACCACTTTCATTAAAGAAATATGCAAAGCCCTTGGCTCGGCAGATAACATAACAAGCCCGACTTTTGCCATTATTAACGAATACACAAGCCATTCGGATTACCTGATATATCATTTCGATTTTTACAGGATAAAAAATTTGCGGGAAGTTTATGATCTGGGCTATGAAGATTATTTCTACTCCGGAAATTACTGTTTTATCGAATGGCCTGAACGGGTTGAACAATTATTACCCGGGAATATGGTGAGAGTCGACATAACGGTAACCGGAGACAAAAGCCGGCGGATTGAAGTTTCTGTAGCCTGATATTTGATTATTCATTCGGAATACCTAAATTCAACTCTCATCAATCTGAACAAAATGACAAAAGAAGAACATCACTCCGATTTAAATCCTCTCGGGCGTACTCTTTTATTGCCAAAAGAGGAAATGCTCGAAATTCGCAAAAGAGGGAAAAAAATCACCATTGGCATACCTTCTGATTTTCATAAAGTGGAATATCGTACTCCATTAACGCCGGAAGGAGTTGAACTGCTGATTTCCTACGGACACGAGATTATCATGGAAAGTAATGCAGGCAAAGCCTCCAGTTACAGCGATGAAGAATACCGCAACGCAGGAGCCATGGTATCGGAAAATGTTCAGGATATTTACGAATGTGACATTATCATCCGGGTGTCACCTTTTTCTTCGGAAGAAATAGACCGGCTGAAAGGACACCAGGTACTGATTTCAAATATGCAGATTAGCTCGCAATGCGCCGAAACAGCTCAGAAACTTCAGCAAAAGAAAATAACGGCCATCGCATATGAATACATGGAAAATGAGAATGGAAGTACGCCGGTTGTTCAGCTTATGAGTCAGATTTCAGGAAGTACAGCCATTACTATTGCCAGTGAATATCTGAGCAATTCGCGAAACGGGAAGGGTGTTTTACTGGGCGGAATTACCGGTATCTCTCCTGCCGAACTGGTTATTTTAGGTTCGGGAACAGCTGCCGAATTTGCTGCCCGTACGGCACTCGGATTAGGGGTGACCGTTAAAGTATTCGACGATAATGTGTATGACATTCAAATGCTGGAAGAGAAACTGGGCCGGCGGATTTTTACATCGGTTTTCTATCCTAAAGTAATAAAGAAAGCGCTGAAATCGGCTGATGCAGTGATAGGCGCCATGTCGGTAAATGCCAACCTGAAATTCAAAGTGGCCGAAGAAATGGTCGAAAAAATGAAGAAAGGTTCGGTAATAATAGACCTGAATGTAAGCCAGGGCGGCTGCTTCGAAACATCGAAATGCACGGATCTGAATAACCCGACTTATATAAAACACGGAGTCATCCATTACTGCGTTCCCAATATTCCGTCGATTGTTGCACGCACAGCTTCCATTGCATTAAGCAACATACTGGCTCCGATCATCATTGCAATAGGCGAAATCGGGGGAACTGACAATTATATCAAAAGTTCAAAAAGCTTCCGGAAAGGAGTGTATTTCTACAACGGTATCTTAACCAGCAACGATCTGGGCGAAAAGCTGAACATGCCATCGAAGGATATTAATTTACTGCTGGCCGTCTACTAGTGTGGTCGGTTAAGAAGTTATTCATCCTGTTTCCGGAATACGGCTCCTGTGCGAACCGGAATTTGTCAGGGATTAAAGCATTATTCTTCCGTTTTATCTTTAAAACCAAAAGTACCTTTTACTCCGTCGAAAATACTTTTCCACCAATAGTTTAGGATTGAACGACTTGGATCGCGGCGGTAATTAATATCTTCGGGTAACAGGATTTTTCCTCTTGGATTTTTAGACTTGAGCATCAAACTGTTCGCCAGAAAACTTGAGAATCTGGATTTCTTTGCACTGCCGTCTTTCATTTCCAGAATCGAAATATTCAGGTCGTTGTATGCGAATTTTAATTTCCCTTTTGCCTGTTCATTATCGCCTGTAAACTGAAATTCAAATTTATCAAGTTCACCGGTATTTATCTCCACAAAAGCAGCAGGTTTGGTCATCGGATTCAAAATATTCATCGGAAAAGGAGCGACATTACCGGTTACTTCAAACGAATTTGCCGGCGAAGCCATATCCAGGTTCACATTTGCAGTGATGACCGGCCCTCCCATCAAATTCGCGGTTGCATCAAGCTGTGTCCGGCCCGATACGTTAATCAGATACGGAATATTTGTAAACGGCTTAAGCCGCGCATGAACGTTTTTAAAGCTCACAGTCCCGGCCTCCGGCGATTCTTCGACCTGCTCGGAATATGAAATATCGGAGTTGTTTAATTCCAGCGAATCGAAATAAAATTTCAGGTCAAAAGTCCGGAGCAGATTCTGTGGCATAAGCGGCCGTTGCTTTTCATTGAAAGGCAAACGTTTATCGCGGTAAACATCCAGATTGAGCCCGTTAATCCGGATTCGTTTTCCGACCAGTTCTTCTTTTTCAAACCAACGTTCCAGATCAAGGTCTTCAAAACGAATTTCATCCAGATCACCCTTAAAATAATCAGACTGATGACCGATCATCTGTGAATATTTTTCTGCTTCATATTGAGGCTCAAGATGGATTCCCCTGATTACAAAATGTTTATCGGAAGACGAAAATCCCAGTTGGTCGAACCTGAATTTGTACATTCTTTCCCGGTCAAATCGTTCCACATTGTTAAAACTGAAAGCGAACTGATCGGAATATAAAAAACGCCGGTCTTTATTTTTATCTACCCTGAACCCGCTCAAACTCAGATTAATTCCTTTCTGCCTGATGATTTTTTCTTTTGTATGAAGCTGAAAAAATGCATTTTCAATTGTCAGCCGTTTAGTGGAAAAAACGTCGGCAAAATCTTCAAAATAAGGATAAAGGTCCACTGTATACGGATTAAAACGTTCCTGATTCTGAACATTCCTGTAAAAAGTAAAATCGGGATTCAACAGGATAATCTGATCAAAAATGTACTGGTTTTTTGTATACGCCAGATCAATATCGAACGAATGTAATTGCAGGTCGGGCACCAGCATTTTGAACTGGTTTTTCGAAGCATCTGCTGTTTGCGGGGCAATCAATAAATTTTTAATACTTATTTTTTTCGAATTGGTCGAATAATCAATTGATCCGATATTAATCTTCTGGTTTATGCCAATAGGTTCGAACCAAAAATTCTTTAGTCTGGTAGTAAATAAACCGGATATTTCGGGACTTTTTTTACCGGCTGATTTGTTTTCAATTTTCAGATCGCCGGCTTGCATGGCAATCGATCCGCCCATGTATTTTTTATGTTCTGCCCCTATTTCCCTGAATAGTTGCAGTTCTCCGTCATCTAACCGGAAGTCATTAATTTCAAGACTTTTAAGCTCTTCGGGCAAAAGAATAATGAAATCCTTAAAATCAGTTTTTTTCTTATTGTCGTTTACCTTATAAAGTTTGATGTCGGGTTTACTGATATTAAAATTTTTGGCAATCAGCTTCCCGTCGTAGTACAGGCTTATCAAATCGACACCTGAAAATGAAACCCACGGGACAGTGATGTAAATATTTAACGGCAGTTTTTTATACGCCGGGTTTGTAATATCTGGGTACAAAATGGCATTTTTCATATACACCTGCGAACCAAAAGTTGAAAAGCCGATTTCGCCTGCCTGCAGATAATGAATCCGGTCGGAAAGCCTGAATAAATATTTTTTTATTTTCAGATCTATATTTTCAGAGAAAAGTAGTTTCCGTTTGCCGATTTCATCTTTATTCAACCTGAATTTTTCGAGCAACAGGTCAAATTTATTGTCAAAACCGATGGTCTTTCCTTTCCGGTCGTGATTGGTAAGTTTCAGTTCTCCGTCTTCCGCCCTTATCTCGCTTATGTCGACATCGCTTATATAATTCGAAAGTAAACGGTAAAACTCGTCAATACCCTGTCCGTTTTCATTTTTTGTTTTCAGACTGGCAAAACTTTCATAGCTTATCTCAGGTTCAACAATGCGGATATTCCCGATTGTCAGTTTTTTATTGAAAAATGCCTGGTGAATATCTGTATTCAGAAAATAGAGATACGGAACCTTGACGTCGTATAATTCGGAATTGCCGAATTTTTTCAGTATTTCTTCCGGGTTGTCATGCGTAACCGGGAACAGGTGAAACTGTTCAACCACGGCCCTTCGTTTTGTGCTCGAAATATCTATTTTCCCGATAGTCATACGGTGTATCTGGTCGAGCAGCTTCATCTCGTAATTCGAAAAAACCAGGTCGATATTGGTAGCAAAAAACAGTTTGTCTGATTTTGAAGCACTGATCGAGTCAAGTGCAAAATCGGTAAGCTGGAAATCGATACCTGACTGAATGTAACCATTTTGCCGTCCGTCAGGCAAATCATTCACCTCCAGTTTGCCATTTTCCATGGTAATCAGGTTGGCATAAATTGCCAGAAAATAATTTGAAATCATCTGGTAAACAAGGCTTGGCGACTTCTTTATTTTTTCCTGTCGCCGGTCATACCGGTTGATAACCGTAACCGGCCGGTACAGTTCAACGCTGCCGATCGGTAACCGACGCGAATGGTAAGCCTGTTTAAGGTCGGCTTCACTGATCATTATGCTGTCGCAATCAACACGAATGGCGACCTTCCTGCTTTTTTTGATGTCGACCTCTGATATAGGCCTGACCCTGGCCCGGTAAATCCGAACAAACCGACCGTCTGTACTGGCCGTAAGTTTGTCAATATCAAGCTGATGATTATTGTCGCCCAGATTAATCTTATAATTATTCACGGTTAGATTCAGCTTATCGGAATAAAAAATCTTAGCGGTATTGCCGACCGCTGCCGAATCGAGGTAAAAATTTGCAAGTTCCAGGTTCATTTTTTTCATTTCCTGCTGAAGAAAATAACCATTCCTGAAATTGAAGAGCTTCAGATGTGCTCCATTCAGCATAAAATGACTGATTGACACATTTTTAAAGCTGTTGCTGATTAATTCGTACAAATCGAAGTTCGAGATATGTTCAAGCGTAATTTCCGTTGATTTTTGTCGCGGGTAAAAATTAATCTCCGGTTTATCCAGAAAAAGGGAATCGATATGAAGCGAGTCTGAAGTAAAATATCCCTGAATATTTTTGCTCACCAATTTCAGGTACGGCACTTTTACCATGTATTTATTGCGAAGTTCCTGTGTGCTGTCGGCCGGCTGGAGCAGCACATTTTTTCCGGTAATACGGCCCTTTTTCAATGAATAATACAACTCGCCGGCAGTCAGAACATGGAGGCTGTCTTTCAGACGGTTCCGGTAATCGGTCATGCGTATAAATACATCTTCGGCATCGAAAATACGGCCGGGATCAGCCAGCAAAACAGAATCAGTATAAAAATTTTTTATCCCGATAGTTATATGACCGGCATCGGCTCCTGTTTCCGTTCCTCCGGCATAATTTGCATCAATCAGTTCAATTTTTTTTATCCGGACTGAATGTAATTTTTCCCTGAGCAACGGTTCAAACTCCTTTAAAAGCAGTTCGAAATTTCTGGCGGGCATTTTTCCGTTTAAAGGGTCGCCTCCTACCCTGAAATCCGGAGTATGTATATCGATTCGGCCGATAACCAGTTTTTTCATTACAAAAAGACTCACCAGTCCGATATTCCGAATGTTTAATTCAGGCGATGAAAACGCATAGTATGTTTTTTGTTTTTGGGCCGAATCCGGACGGGAAATCAGAGAATCAACCGGTTGCAGTTTGATATTTCTGAAGGTGAGCCCCCGTTTCAGAATACTCAGTTTAAAATCATCAAACTGAAGTTTGTAGGTACCTCCCGACTTTTTGTCAATCCATTCCGAGAGGTTTTCGCCAAGATAACCGGGAACCTTCAACCATGCAAATATACCTGCGCCCAGTAATCCCGCCAGCAGGCAAATCAGCAGCCATCCGGTAATTTTTTTGATTGTATGGACGATTTTTTTTGCCATGGATATCAGCTCTTTCTTTAACAGGTTCAGGTCGTCTTTCGTTCTTTTATCAGAATGGCGAAATTTAAATCTTTGTTTTTAAAGTCTATTATATTTCTCCGCTCATTCATCTGTTTATAGTGATAAATTTTATGAAAAAAAGTTGCTTTCCCAAAAATAAAAACGGGAGTTTTATTATGTCCCTCTTTTATGATAATAAATTATTAAAGGTAGTTTATGCCCCGAATCACTCTTTTCTGCTCATGAATTTCAAAATATATATTTAATTGTAACAAATGATTTCATATTTTTATTACTTGCAGAATCAATTATAAACCGTTCGATTTCAATATAATTTTACCTGTTTAATACAATGTCTGTCTTTGCCAACGATCATATCAGCCAACTGGTTTCGAACCGGTTTCTAAACCGGACGCAACCCTTTCGAATCTGTTTTCATCTATCAGTTATTAACTTTAAAATTTTTGCTATGAATAAATTTTTTATAAGCATGTTTTGCCTTGTACTGTCTGTTTCCTTTATTTCCTGTAACAACAATGACACAACCCCCGAGGGATATGGAGATGTATATGTAGTTTCGAAAATAAAGACAACAGGAGAAACAAGTAATGTGGCCTACGGATTGTTCATCCAGGCAAGTGGATTATACGGAACACTTTCATCGGTTACCGTAACGAACGGAACGAAAAGCTATACCCTGCAGGAAGATAGTAATACAGGATTCTTCTATTACGAATCGGATTATAGTACAAGCTTACCGACGAAAGGAACATATACGTTTAACTATCTTTTTTCATCCGGCGAAATAAATACATCGTCGAATGTGCTGACTGAAAATGTTCTGGAACCGGCCAATATCACAAATTGTGCTTTCTCGAATAATGAAATAAACCTGAAATGGGATGCTGTAGAAGACGCTGATGCCATTTACGTTCAGTTAAAAAAAGCTGATGGAACTTTGATTTTCAGCTCTGTTACGAACAGTTATCTGTTGGGGACAGCAACCAGTTATGACATTTCAACTTCTACCGGGACATGGGCCTCCGATTATGATATGGTCAACGGAACAACATATACAGTGGAAGTCATTGCATTAATGGCTGACCAATCGAACTCCGTACAGGCAATGTCAATCGCTTCCCAGACAGTTGTATGGGGATCCGCGGAATAGACGAATCAGGGACACACAAAACTTTCTAACAATACAGTCAGGAAAAACAGAATCCGGTCAGAAGGATAAATTTTTCCCGGCTGTATGTTGTTTTTCACCCTTCTGTGAATTTCTTTCATCAAACACTTTTCGTTAAAAAAAGCTTTATCATTTTTCAGCTATATTTGTTAGTGCAAAACTGTCAACCATTTATCATGAGCGCTAACAAACAAAATTTTATTAAAGTAATCGTTGGAATATTATCGGCATTTCTGTTTATGAGTTTCGAAACATCTTCGTTTATTAGCAGAACAAACGAAGGCAAACAACTGGTGCTCAGAATTTCTCCAGGCCCTGATAACCCCCGGAACAGCGAAGGGAGTTTTATTACCCTGAAAGACGGGCGCATTCTTTTCATCTACAGCCGTTTTACAGGCAATTCTTCCGGAGACGGGGGACAAGCGTACCTTGCCGGTATCTATTCCGGCGATGGTGGTAAAACCTGGGATAAGGAAAGTAAAGTAATTATAAAGCAGGAAGGGCTTCAGAATGTTATGTCGGTTTCCCTTCTGCGTTTACAAAACGGGAATATTGCTTTATTCTATGTAAGAAAAAATTCAGACTCCGATTGTATCCCGATGATGAGGATATCAAAAGACGAAACGCAGACCTGGAGCGAACCGGTTGCGTGCATTCCTGACAGAAAGGGGTATTTTGTATTGAATAACGACCGGGTCATTCAGACAAAAAACGGCAGACTGGTAATGCCTGTTTCTCTTCACAAAACGCCCGAAGACCCGAAGTTTTCCAATGTCGGAAAAATTTCTTCGTATTATTCTGACGATAACGGACAAACATGGACAGCAGGCAAGGAAGTACCCAATCCTGATGACATTGTTCTTCAGGAACCCGGAATAGTGGAATTAAAATGCGGAGACCTGCTGATGCTGATACGAACGGACAGAGGCGTACAATATTTCTCCCGCTCAGGCGATGAGGGAAAAACATGGAGTTCGGCCGAACCGGGTAATATCGATTCTCCCTGTTCTCCCGCTTCCATAAAAAGGATTCCCTTGACCGGCGATTTGCTTATGGTATGGAATAATAATGGTAAAAACCAGAAACGAACGCCACTTAATATCGCCATTTCAAAAAATGAAGGCAAATCCTGGAAAAAGATACAAACAATTGAAGATGATCCTGACGGCTGGTATTGCTATACGGCGATTCATTTTACAGGAAAAAATGTACTGCTGGCTTATTGCGCAGGAAGCCAATCAAAAAAAACACATCTTTCAATAATAAACATTACGGAGTTGAGCCTTGACTGGATTTACAAATGATTGAACAATTCCGGAGATGAAAAAAATAGTACCCATTCTGTTGTTCTGTCTGATTCTAGTTCTTAGAACGAAAGGACAGGAACAACCGGTTAAAAGTACAATCCTCAGCAAAAGTGACTTTGATTTTCTGGAAAAGCTGACTAAAGATGTACTGGAAAGTTCAAGGATTTACCCGGGACAAAAGATTACTGCTGATTCGCTTCCGAACAATACCGGCGGAATACTGATCCGGCCGGGCGGACGCGACTGTTACCCTTCGTTCTGGATTCGTGATTATGCCATGTCGCTGGACTGCGGTTTTATTCCTGCTGACGAACAAAAGCACATGCTCCTCTTAACGGCATCGACACAATGCGACCAGACATGGATTACCCCGGGAGGAAGTATGGTTCCTTTGGGTGCCATTGCCGATCATATCCGTATTGACGACAGCCTGCCCGTGTATTTCCCAGGCACATATAATGTTGACAAACAAGGCAATAAAATATTCGGCATGTTTCCCCCGTACGGCGACCAGTTCTATTTTATTCACATGGCATACCGGTATGTAAAAACAACTTCCGACAAACAGATTTTGCTGAAGGAAATAAACGGCACGTCTTTGATTTTACGCATGGAAACAGCTTTTAAAGTTCCGCCGGCAAGAAAGGATAATCATATTGTTTATACAACCGACGATTACCGGGGCGTGGATTTCGGTTTCAGGGATGCGGCTACGATTACAGGCGACCTGTGTTTTCCTTCGCTGCTGAAATTCCGCGCAGCAGACGAAATGGCCGAAATATTCGGAATGCTGGGAAATAAGGACAAAGCCCGTGAATACCGCGATATTTCAGCAAAAATAAAAAATGCCATTCCCGTTTTGTTCCTTGGCGAAAAAGGAATGCTTCGGGCTTCAACCGGGAAAAGTAACCAGGCAGACGTATGGAGTACGGCCTTTTCTGTTTATCTGAATGTTCCGGAAGGCGCTGACATGAACAAAAGTTGCCGGTGCCTGGCCGACGCATATAAGAACGGGACTTTGTCGTACAAGGGGAACATCAGGCACATTTTAACGTCCGACGATTTCAGCGATTCAACTGCATGGGAATTTTCGCTGGCCAAAAAAGATACCTATCAGAACGGAGCTTACTGGGGAACACCGGTCGGCTGGGTTTGTTATGCCATTTCGAAGGCAGACACAGGGCTGGCTCAAAAACTGGCAGCCGAATACGTTGCAGAGTTACGGGAAAACGATTTTCGCAAAGGAAAAGAGTACGGTGCGCCGTATGAATGTTTCCATCCGTCCGGGAACAGGCAAAACCCGGTTTACCTGGCTTCTGTGACATGTCCGTATATTGTATTCCGGTCGAATTAATGTAGTTCCATGTTGAATTTTTTTGCAGATATTATTACAATACTTATTTTGCAGAACCAAATTGAAAAGATTCTCCATAAGGAGATTTTTTGATAAACCAATAAAATTTAAATAAACACCATGAAAAAAATCTTCGCAGTAATCCTCTTAACCGGAATGGCCTTTTATGCCTATTCACAAAACTGGCAACCTGCCGGTGATCATATAAAAACCCCCTGGACCGAAAAAGTAAATCCTCAAAATCCGTTACCCGAATATCCGCGTCCGCAAATGGTGCGCGAACAGTGGCAAAACCTGAACGGACTGTGGGATTATGCAATTACGGCAAAGGACAGTTATTTCCCATCATCGTACGACGGGAAAATCCTGGTTCCGTTTGCCATCGAATCGAGCCTGTCGGGCGTTCAGAAAACGGTCGGGGAAGACCATAATTTATGGTACCGCCACAGTTTTCCGATTCCTTCAGAATGGAAAAATAAAAATATTCTCCTTCATTTCGGAGCTGTTGACTGGAGAACCGATGTGTGGGTGAACGGGATCAAGGTCGGCACTCATCAGGGCGGATATACTCCTTTCACTTTTGATATTACTTCAGCCCTGCAAAAAGGGAAGCAACAGGATCTGATTGTAAAAGTGTGGGATCCGGTCGATAAGGGATTCCAGCCACGCGGGAAACAGGTCGAAAAGCCACATGGTATTTTCTATACGTCGGTTACCGGAATCTGGCAAACCGTTTGGTTAGAGCCCGTTAGCAAAGCATATATTTCTCATTTAAAAACTATTCCGGATATCGACGGAGGAACAGTTTCGGTGCTGGCTTCAACAAAAGGTGCATTGCCAACCGACCTTATTGAAGTAAAAGTACTCGACAACGGAAAAGTTATTGGCAGCGGAAAATCGCTGGCCGGTCAGGAAGTGATGGTTCAGGTTCCCGATGCAAAATTATGGAGCCCCGAATCGCCGTTTCTGTATGACATGGAAGTTTCGGTTATCCGCAATAATGCAGCGGTCGATAAAGTGAACAGTTATTTCGGAATGCGGAAAATATCGACCGCCCGCGATGCGAACGGAATTGTTCGTCTTCAGCTAAATAATAAAGATTACTTCCAGTTCGGTCCGCTCGATCAGGGCTGGTGGCCCGACGGTTTATACACCGCACCGACCGACGAAGCTCTTCTTTTCGATATTAAAAAGACAAAAGACTTCGGGTTTAACATGATTCGCAAGCACGTGAAAGTGGAGCCGGCACGCTGGTATTATCATGCCGACAAGGAAGGAATCCTGGTTTGGCAGGACATGCCAGGCGGCGACAATTCTCCCAAATGGCAGCAATACAATTATTTCGATGGACAGGAACTGAAACGCACTGCTGAATCGGAACAAAACTATCGTCAGGAATGGAAAGAAATAATGGATCTGGTTATTTCCGATCCGTGCGTGGCTGTCTGGGTAACGTTTAACGAAGCATGGGGACAGTTTAAAACGCCTGAAATTGTTGCGTGGACAAAGAAATACGACCCGTCGCGCCCGGTAAATCCGGCCAGTGGCGGTAATCATTACGATTGCGGCGATATTCTGGATATGCATCATTATCCCGATCCTGAGATGAAACTTTTCGACTCACGGCGTTGCAACGTGCTGGGCGAATACGGAGGCCTCGGGCTGGCAATAGAAGGCCATTTGTGGGAAAGTGACCGCAATTGGGGATATGTCAAATATAAAAATCCGGAAGAAGTAACCGAAGCGTATATCAATCTGGCTGAAAAGCTGAAAAAACTGATCCCGTTTGGTTACTCTGCTGCTGTTTACACGCAAACCACCGATGTGGAGAGTGAAGTAAACGGACTGATGACTTACGACCGAAAAGTAATTAAACTAAATGAAGAAAAAATCCGGAAGGTAAACCGGGAGGTTTGCAACTCGCTGAACCAGTAAAAAAGAGAGACAGCCTCTTCTTTTAACCAGGAATTGCTGACGATAAAATATCAAACACAATGACTCGAAGGCGCAAAGTATAAATATTTATAAAATGATTTTCCGGGGATCCTGTCGGTTATCGTAAAATGTCAGAAGATAGATTTTGCCTCCTGAAATACCTGGTCGGATGAAAAGGTATTTCCTTTCTGAATGTCATCCATTCCTTCCATAATTGAGTCCTGTATTTCTACTGGCAGTTGTTCCCACCAGTCATTTTTTTCTTCTTTCTGAAAAATTTTATCGATTTCTGAAAGAAGCGAGGGCCTTTCTGTATTCAGTATTTTCTGAACTAATTCCAGTTTTAATGCTTGAATATCCATCGTCTTTTTATTTTATCCTCAAATTTACACAAAAATATGTACGAATATTTTGTCCATAAATTTTACGGGACTGAACTAAAAAGAGAGCCCGAACTAAAGTCAGGCTCTCTCTTGACAATATTGTAATTCTCTTCGGAGATTAAAAATCTCCGCACCCGTTTTTAGCTACTTTTCAGTAAAATTTACAGGTTTATCGGTCATCTCAAACTCAAGAGTGCCGCCTTGCATCAGGTCTTTATGGTTAATCTGTGCCGATTTTATTTGCTGTCCGTTAAGCTTCACCGAACTGACATATTTGTTTTCTTCCGACAGGTTATTGGCAATCACCGTCAGTGTTTTGCCGCCAGCCAGATGTACAACGGCTTTCGGGAGCTGAGGAGCGCCAATCACGTAATCGCCGCCGCAAGGATTCACCGGATAGAAACCAAGACAGGTAAAGATATACCAGGCCGACATTTGTCCGCAATCGTCGTTTCCGCATAATCCGTTAATTTTATCCTGATATTTGGTTTTGCAGATTTCACGCACCAGCTTCTGTGTTTTCCAGGGTTTTCCGGCCAATGTATATAAATAAGATACATGATGGCTGGGCTCGTTTCCGTGTGCATACTGTCCGATTAAACCGGTAACATCCAGCACAAAACCGCTTCCTTTCTGTTTTCCGGACAGTTCGAAAAGCGAATCCAGCTTGGTGGTAAAATAGTCCGGTCCTCCCATCAAATCGATCAGGCCCGGAACGTCGTGTTGTACATGCCATGTATACTGCCATGCATTTCCTTCGGTATAATCGCCACCGGAAGTACTTGCGTGTGAAAGTTCAAACGAATTAAAAGGAGTCCGCCAGTTCCCTTTCGAATCTTTTCCCCTCATCAGTTTTATCCGGGAATCGAACAGGTTTTTATAGAAGTTTGAACGATTTGTGAAATACTTATAATCGTCGTTTTTACCAAGAGCTTTGGCAAACTGTGCCGCGCAATAATCGTCGTAAACCGATTCCAGTGTTTTTGATACCGATTCGGTCTTTATTAAATCGAACGGATAGTACCCGTATTTGTCGTACACATCCCATTCCGAATTAAGATGATTTACTGTCAGTGAAGTTTTTACAGCCTGGTAAGCCCCTTCGGCATCGAAGCCGCGGAAGCCTTTCAGGTATGCATCGACGATAATCGGCACAGAGTGATTCCCGATCATGCAATAGGTTTCTTTTCCCCATAAGGCCCAGATAGGCAAAAAGCCCTGTTCGTCGTTCTGCCGTAACATCGAATTTACAAACCCGTCAACCCGTTCGGGAGCTAAAATGGTATAAAGCGGATGGGCTGCCCGGTAAGTGTCCCAGATTGAAAGTGTGGAATAGAAAGGATCTTCGTTCACATCGGCAATATTATTCGGCTGAATAAACAAATGGTACATCGAAGTATAAAAAATATGTTTTTGCTCTTCTGTTCCGTCAACCTGAACACGTGAAAGATAGTTGTTCCATTTGTCTTTTGCCTTTTCGCGAACAGCATCAAAGCCCCAGTCCGGTATTTCTGTCTGAAGGTCTTTTTTGGCGCCGTCCACGCCGGTTGACGAAATAGCCACTTTAACCATCAGATCTTCGCCTGGTTTCAAATCGAAACCGAACACGTAACGGGGAGCTTTTTCGGCATCGTCCTGTTTGGCCAGCTCGGTCTTTGCCACAAAGGGTTTGCTGAATTCAATCACATAATAATATGTACGTTCGAGCCATACTTTTGTTGTTGAGAAACCGGAAACAGTCGTTTCATTTTCAATATTCACATTGGCGTTGAGCACGTGTTCGTGCAACTGTTTTTCGCTGCCCGTCAACGCACTCTGAAAGTCGATCAGCAGACGAGGTTTCTCGCTGCCCTGAAATATATACCGGTGAATTGCCGTGTGTTCCGAAGCGGTCATTTCAGCTTTTACCCCGAAGTCGGTTAGCTCAACCGAATAATATCCGGGAGTAGCCTGTTCCGTACTTTTGTTGTAATGGCTTCCGTATTTTTTCATTACTGTCTCCCCGGAGAAAGGTAACATCAGAATATCGCCCAGATCCATACAACCGGTTCCGTTCAGCCGTGTCTGCGAAAAACCGTTGATAATCGAATCTTCGTACTGGTATCCCGAACAGTAAGCCCAACTGCAATTACCTGTTTCGGGCCCGGCCTGGATTAAACCGAACGGCACACACGCCCCGGGAAAACAATGCCCGAATTCGGCAGCGCCCACAAAAGGATTTACATATTTTGTAAAATCAACCTTATTTTCTGTCTTTTCAGGAGCAGAACAGGCAAATAAAAAAACAACGGCAACAATACTGAAATATAGTTTCTGTTTGAAAATAAAAGATTTTGAAAGGATCATGATATTTCGTTTTATGGTTTATCAGTCAACGGCGTTAAAAATAAGGAAAAAACACAAAATCAGATTTCCTGCAGCATTTAGATTTTTTCTGAAAATCAGACTAAAAGAGATTACTTGTCACTCACAGAATAAAGTCATAAGGTATTCTTTCAGAAAACAGACGAAAAATTATAGTTTCCTGAAGCTGCCTCAAAAACAGCTTTTCCGTTTTCCATTCTGAGAAACTGAAGCCCGTTGGTTCCGACAGCCGGATTCCCGCTTTCTTTTATATCCGTTTTATTGTTTGCCGGAATATAAATTACGGCCGTAGTATTAACCGGAACAGTAACCGCCCAGTTAAACGCATTTCCTTTCTTTTCCCATTCACTTTTTATCAGGCCGTAAGGCGAATGGTACGATGCCTTCACAAAATTCAGCTCAACCGAAGTTAACGGATTCATTATTATCTTCTTAAAACCGACATTATCAGGATCGGACTTTATGCCTGCCAGGTTTTCGTAATACCAGATCACCAGGTCGCCAAGCAACATCACGTGGTTTCCCGAGTTCATCGCCGGATTAGCCGTGTCGCCATTCCATAATTCCCATATTGTGGTAGCTCCGTGTTCAGCCATATAGCCCCAGCTTGGGTACGTGGTATTGGTTGCCAGTTTTAAAGCGATATCGGGCCTTCCGTATTCCGAAAGTATTCTCATAATCCACTGCGCCCCGACCAGGCCGGTACTGATATGTCCGTTGAAGTCGACCATCGTTTTTTGTACAATATTATTGAAAACATCCTGCCTGTATTCTTCCGGCACCAGCTGATAAGCCAGCGACAAGAGATTGGCCGTAGCCGTATTGTTACCGTAACATTTCCGGGAGGTATCAAAATATTTATTGTTATAGGCTTTGTAAACTGAGTCGGCCAGTTGTTTGTACGCTTCAATATCTTCGTCATTTCCGGTTAACCGGGCAAACTTCTGCATTAATCCCAACAGGTGATAATAATAAGTTGTACTCAAAATAGCTCCGTCTGTTTTTCTTGCCGGGTCTTTCGAATGAATAAGATCCTGCGATTCAGGGGGCATACACCAGTCGCCGTAACGGTCTTTCACCAAAATATCATCCTTCAGGTAATCTTCCTTCATGTGGTAAATCCATTTTTTGAAGGAAGCATAATGCTTCTGAATAGGAACAATATCGCCGAACTGATTGTACAGCATTTCTGCTATAAATAAATAAGCAGCAGGCCACGTAACATTGTCGGAGTAATATTTCCAGTACGCAGGAGCCACATCTGGCACACTGCCGTCGTCCCGCTGAGTATCTTCAATATCCTGCAGCCACTTGGCATACAGTTTCGAATTGTCGAAAATAAAACTTTCGCCTTTCGAACCGGTTGCCCGGTCGCCCAGCCATCCCTGACGTTCGTCGCGCTGCGGGCAATCGGTCGGGATGCTGCGGTAGTTGCCCCGGATTCCCCAGTATGCGTTTTTATAAACCGTGTTTACCATTTTGTCGGAAGTTTCAAAACTGCCGATTGTTGCCATATCATCATAAACCACTTTTCCTTCCAGACAGGAAAGTCCGGGCTTGCCCGGGTAGCCGGTCATTTCGACATAACGAAACCCGTGATAGGTAAAACGGGGTTCGTAAACCTCGGTACCTTCGCCTTTCAGAATATACGTGTCGGTAACCTGAGCCTTGCGTAAATTATCGAGATACAGATTTCCATCGGGCTTCAGCGTTTCGGCAAAACGCATTTGTATTTTTTGTCCCCGTTCACCTTTCACTTTCAGGGTGGTCCAGCCGACCATATTTTGTCCCATATCGAAAATAAAAACGCCGGGCGACACTTCGTTTACCGATACCGGTTTAACGGTATCCTTTATTCTGATCGGTTCCATTGGCTGGGCACATAATTCCGGCGAGGCAGGAGCTACCGGTTCTACCTGCATCCACGAAGCATCGTCGAAACCGGTTTCGTTCCAGCCGGGCATCTCCTTCCGGGCGTCATATTTTTCCCCGTCATATTCATTATTAGCTGTGATCGGGCCGTCAGCCGTTACTTTCCAGCTTTCATCGCTGATAACAGTTCTTTTTGACCCGTCGGAATATTCAAGTTCAAGCTGAAAAATAAGTTTCGGAAACACATTGTCGTATTTAGGATGCCCTTTGCTGTTTCTGGGTGACAGGTATCGCCCGTTCCCCAGCATTACCCCGATTGCATTTTTCCCTTTTTTCAGCTGGCCGGTAACATCGTAAGTAAGATAATACGAACGTTTGTGGTATTCGGATAAAGCAGGAACAAGGACATCGTTACTGGCTTTTTCCCCATTCAGATACAATTCGAATAAGCCCAGTCCGCAAATATACACCCGGGCCTTTTTAACTTTTTTAGCAACATCAATCTCTTTACGAAGCATCCGGGCTGAAAGGCGGGTAAACACGGAATCCGGGGCATCATCAGCAATCGCCTTGTCGAGCCCGATCCACTTTGCTTTCCAGTCACTGCTGTGCAAAAGCCCGGTCGACCAATGTGCAGTAAGGCTCCATCCTGATTCATTACCATCCTTGTCCCATACTTTCACTTTCCAGTAGCAATCCATATCCGACTCCAATGGCTTTCCTGCGTAAACAACATCAATACATTGATCTGATTCTGTCTTTTCTGACTGCCACAGATCTCCTTTATCCTTTTTTAACAGATCGGGAGAAGAAGCCACCAAAACACGATAGGCCGTTTGCTTTTGTTCCCTGATTCCGGATGTAAGTTCCCAGCTTAAACGAGGATTGGCAATATCAACGCCCTCAGGACCGGACATCCGTTCACACCTCAGGTTAACAGGATAAATGGTCTCTGAGTTTTTCTTATTTGTACATCCCTGAAATATTACAATAAATAAAAAGGAGAATGAAAAGATGGTAATCTTCTTAATGTCTGACAGTTCCATGATTTATTAGTTTTGGCGTTAAAGATATAAATAAACTTTGCAGATCAAAAAGAATTTGTTCCCTTGCTGCAGTAATGAATACGTTTCCAGGATCTGATAAAACAAATAAAAAACAGGCACGGCAAAAGATAAATCAATTTTTAGCGTTATTATTGTAAATTGAAAAATTTCAAAAGCAACAATGATTAAGGCAACATATAACTACATACCGGTTATCATTATACTCACATTCCTTTTTTCGTTTAACGTACAGGCACAAATCAGTTCCAATGCTGATGCCGTAACAAGCACGCAATATTCAGGAGGACTTACACAGGATCAGATTTTTATATTTTGTGCAGATAAGGGCGAAACAAAAGCCAGCCTGACTGCAACAGGCTCATTAATAGGGACAATAAATTACGAATGGCAAAAGTACGACTCGGTAAGCGGTATTTTCCAGACGTACATAAGTCAATCCGACGGAGGCAGTAGCAGCAGCATTACGTCACTCGAAGACGGTGGTTACCGGGTAATTATCTCGAACGGAACAAAAACCGAAACATATACAGCATGGGTATTCAACAACTATTATGAAGTTTCGGCAGAAATTACAGAATCGAACTGCGAATACTTTACTCTAAACGGCAATTACGAATCGCCCACGCTGACCTATTACGACCTGAACAGCAACCAGCCACTGGAAGTAAGCAAAACTATTGGCATTAAATGGAAAAACGGCGATGAAACTGTTTCAAGCATGCTTTCGCCATCGGTATACGACCCGCCGACCAGTGATACAAAATACACGTTGAATATTACCGATAATTTCGGCTGCAGCGGTCAGGCCGATGTTACGTACAATTCAATTGTCACAGAGGCCGCTTTTTCGGTTTCGGAAAGCGAAGGGGAAGCCCCGTTGAAAGTTACTTTTACCAATGAATCGGAAAACGGAACTTCCGGAAAATACGAATGGTTTTTCTATAAAGACCTGGATGTCATTGATAAAGAAATTGAAAAAAACGGAGAATCAGACAGTATCGACTTTAAAGCTTATGACGACGACCTGACGTACACGTACGAAAAATCGGGAAAATACAAGGTAAAGCTGGTATCGAAACATGTTTCGGATTTATGCAACTGCACGTGTACCGACACGTTTTACCTGAGCGGATACATCGAAGTGGATACTTCGTTTGTAAGTGCACCCAATTTTTTTACGCCAAACGGCGACGGTTCCAATGACAATTTCATTGTAAAATTCTGGTCCGTAAAAAACATAAAAATATCAATCTTCAACCGCTGGGGAAAAAGAGTCCATTACTGGGAAGACTCGAATGTCGAAGGTTTTGAAAATACAGTTGACTCGGAAACGGCCTCGGTATGGGACGGAAAAATCGGGGGGAAAATGGCTTCTCCCGGAGTATATTATTATGTGGTTGAAGCGCGCGGACGGGACGACAAAAAACGATGGTCGCATGGCTTCGTTCATCTGTTCCGAGGCAAATAATTTCCTTTCAGAAGATATATTTCTGCCGGAAACAGTCCCGTTTATAAAGTTTGCTGTTTCTTCACAACTTCCTTATTTTTGGAGAGATGTATGACTTCATTCCAAATATAATTCTTGCAGGAACAATCAATGTCGGTTTGACAGCACTGGTTGCAATCGGACTGGCTGTTACCCTTTTGTCTGTTTTGTTCAAACGGCTGAAATTACCATATATCGTGGCATATATTGTTGCCGGCTTGATTCTCGGTCCGTACGGGCTGAACGTCATTCAGGAAAAATCGAATATCCAGTTTTTTGGTGAGCTGGGGCTGATCCTGCTTCTTTTTTTCATCGGAATGGAAATAAAACTGCCCGACTTTCTGAAACAGTGGAAGATAGCAATTTTCGGCACACTCGGACAAATTCTTCTGACTTTCGGACTTGTTTTACTGACAGGCAGTTATTTTAACTGGAGTATGAACACAATTGTGGTTTTTTCCTTTGTAACGGCTTTAAGCAGTTCTGCTGTTATTATCAAAATACTTCAGGAACAAAAGGAACTGGAAACCCGGGTAGGTAAAAGTGTATTCAGTATCCTGATTGCACAGGATATTCTAATTGTTCCGCTTATCATTATTACTGAATTTTTTGGAGGCAAGACTCCTACCCCTGCCGGTATTATCAAACAGGTATTCGGCGGAATACTGATTATCGGAATATTGCTTCTGGTTGCACGGAAAAAAGAGCTCACTCTTCCGTTCAGGACAAAATTCATCCGCGACCATGAGACACAGGTATTTATTGCCCTCTTCCTTAGCTTCGGACTTGCCCTGCTCACCAATATTCTCGGGCTTTCGGCAGCGCTTGGTGCCTTTATTGCAGGAATTCTGGTCGGATCTTTCCGTGCTGTCGACTGGATTCATCATACCATGGAATCGTTCCGTATCCTTTTTGTTTCCATCTTTTTCATTTCCGTGGGAATGCTTATCGACATTCATTTTTTCATTGAAAACTGGCTGGTCATTATTCTCCTTATCCTGACTGTATACATAACCAATCATTTTATAAATGCCTTGATTTTGTATTTTTTCGGGCTCAGTAAACGTGAAAGTTTTTACGGAGGAGCACTCCTCTCCCAAATTGGTGAACTCAGTTTCGTATTGGCCCTTACTGCCTACCAGTCGAATATTATTGGCGACTATGTTTATCAACTTACGATATTGGTAATTTCGCTCACGTTGCTGATCAGCCCGCTTTGGATCATTATCTCAAGAAATACATGTAAACTGGTTACCGCTAAAATCGATAAAAAAACAAAAAAAGAATGAGATACAATGTTTTTCACAAAATCAGTAACCTGCTTTTCTTTACACTTAATTAATGTAACACAAACTTAAGACCGAATTATTCCGGACTTCCATTTTTAAATTATCTTTGCGCCTTCTTTTTAAATTGTATGCAAAATATCAGAAATATTGCAATTATTGCACATGTCGACCACGGTAAAACGACCTTGGTTGATAAGATGATATACTATTGTAATATCATTAAGGATTACGAAAAACGGCAGGAATTAATTCTCGACAGTAATGATCTGGAGCGCGAACGCGGAATTACAATCCTTGCAAAAAATGTCTCGGTAACTTATAAAGGTGTAAAAATTAACATCATCGATACCCCGGGACACGCCGATTTTGGCGGTGAAGTAGAAAGAGTATTGAATATGGCAGATGGTGTTCTGCTGCTGGTTGACGCATTTGAGGGAACCATGCCGCAGACCCGTTTTGTTTTGTCGAAAGCACTTGCACTGGGGCTAAAACCGATTGTGGTGATAAACAAAGTAGACAAACCGAACTGCCGCCCGGAACACGTTCACGAACAGGTTTTCGACCTGATGTTCAGTCTTGATGCAACAGAAGACCAGCTCGACTTTCCAACGATCTACGGATCGGCAAAGGAAGGCTGGATGTCTGACGATGTGAATAAACGTACCGACAATATTGCCCCGTTACTCGATGCAATACTGAAATATATTCCGGCTCCGAAAGTCAGTCAGGGGACTCCGCAAATGCTGATCACCTCGCTCGACTATTCGTCGTATGTAGGGCGTATTGCCATTGGCCGTATTCACCGCGGAGAACTGAAGGAAGGAATGAATGTTTCGCTCGTAAAACGGGACAGATCTGTAAAACGTTCACGCATTAAGGAACTTCATACGTTTACCGGACTCGGGCGTCAGAAAGTAGAATCGATGCAGGCCGGTGATATTTGTGCATTGGTAGGGATCGATGATTTTGAGATTGGCGATACCATTTGCGACTTCGAAAACCCGGAGCCCCTCCCTCCGATTGCGGTTGATGAACCGACAATGAGCATGTTGTTTACTATCAATAACTCACCGTTTTTCGGAAGAGAAGGGAAATATGTCACATCACGGCACATCCACGATCGCTTAATGAAAGAACTTGAAAAGAACCTGGCACTGCGTGTTGTACCGACTGACTCATTCGACGCATGGAACGTATACGGACGCGGAGTTCTTCATCTTTCAGTTTTAATAGAAACAATGCGCCGTGAAGGTTATGAGTTCCAGGTCGGACAGCCTCAGGTGCTTTACAAAAATATTGACGGCGAGAAATGTGAACCTGTTGAAGAAATGCACGTCGACGTACCGGACGAATATTCAGGAAAAGTTGTCGAAATGGTTACGATACGTAAAGGTGAGATGCAAAACATGGAACGTAAAGGCGACCGTGTTCACCTGGAATTTACCATTCCGTCGCGGGGAATTATCGGCTTACGGACCAATATGCTTACAGCAACTGCAGGCGAAGCAGTGATGACCCATCGTTTTATCGAATATCAACCGGTAAAAGGCAAGATAGAAGGGCGTCAGAATGGTTCTTTAATCGCAAAGGAAACAGGAACATCCTTTGCATACGCACTTAATAAATTACAGGATCGCGGTCGTTTTTTTATTGAACCGGGAACTGAAGTCTATGAAGGAATGGTCATCGGGGAGAACACCCGTCCGGGCGACATAACCGTAAACATCACCCAGTCGAAAAAACTGACAAACATGCGTGCTTCCGGTTCTGACGATAAGGTGAGATTAGCTCCTGCCCTTATTTTCAGTCTCGAAGAATCACTCGAATATATCGGGCCGGATGAATATCTCGAAGTAACGCCTACTTCACTCCGTATGCGAAAAATATTTCTTCATGAAATTGAACGCAAACGCGGGGAAAAAATGAATTTGTAGCCACATCGGATACTGAATAATACAAGAATAACGGACAGATGAAGTAAAAATAAAATCTGTCCGTTATTCTTAATCGTATAAAAAATCCCGAATGAAATTCATCCGGGATTTTTTATAAATCAGTTTCGATTATTTTACTGAGAATTTATAGATCGTTTCAGAAGTCAGAACATCACCCGGTTGCAGCAATGTATTCGGGAAATTCGGATGGTGCGGTGAATCGGGATAATGTTGGGTCTCAAGGCACAATCCATTGCGATACTCGTATTTGTTTCCACGTTTCCCTGTCAGCGAGCCATCAAGGAAATTACCAGTGTAGAACTGAACTGCCGGCTCGGTAGTAAATACTTCCATGTAACGACCGCTGTTCTCTTCGTAAACGCTGGCACAGAATGTCATTTCGCCTGCATTTTGATCTTTATTCAGGATATAATTGTGATCGTAGCCTCCGCCGAATTTGATCTGATCCATATCGGAGTTAATTCGCTCTCCGATTTTATGGGGTGTGGTAAAATCCATGTCAGTTCCTTTGATGCTGGCAATTTCCCCGGTCGGAATTAATTCATTATTGCCAACGGCAGTTGTACTGTCGGCATCAATTACAACAATATGGCCGAGTATATCGCCCATTCCTTCTCCTTTCAGGTTGAAGTAAGAATGATTTGTCAAATTAAAGAAACATGGTTTATCGGTGGTTGCTTCGTAATCGAGAATCAGTTCGTTTTTGTTTGTAAGTGTGTAAGTAACTTTTACGTCTTTGTTACCTGGAAAACCGCTGGCTCCGTCAGGAAATTTAAGAGACATTTCTACGGCAGGTCCTTTGTCGGTGGTAATTTCCTTGCCATCCCATACCTGACGGTAGAAACTTTGGGTACCGGAATGCAGGTTCGCATTGTGATTATTAACTTCGAGCTGGTAGGTTTGTCCGTCAATTTCGAAGCTGGCCCCGGCAATCCGGTTTGCATAAGGACCGACTACAGCACCGTGAGTGGCATCTCCTGAAACATATTCGTCAATTGATTTAAAACCGAGCACAACATCTTCCATTTTCCCGTTCTTGTCGGGTACATATATCGACACAATTTTTGCCCCGTAATTGGTAAGGGTAACTACCATGCCGTTATCATTTTTCAGGGTAAACAATGTGGTCTGTTTACCATTAATAACTTTTTCGAAATCGGCCTGTGAGTAAGGCATTTTCATTTCTTCTTTTTTGACGGTTGCACACGAAACAACCAGTAAAATCAATGTTAGTGAGATTATTTGCTTCATCGGATAATTAATTAAGTGAGCTTTAAAAATACAAACAATTATTTTGTCCTGAAATATTTATTTTTGTTTCTGTAACAATAAAATATGCAACAAAAAAAGTCAGGTTGAATATTTAATCTGACTTTCTTTTATAGTTAAAATTATTTTTCAAACTATCAATTTATATCCTTTGCCGTGTACATTAATAATTTCAATGTTCGGTTCATCTTTCAGGTGCTTTCGTAATTTTGTAATATATACATCCATACTCCTTGCATTGAAATAATTGTCGTCAATCCAAATGGTCTTTAATGCGAAGTTGCGTTCCAGTACCTTGTTTGCATTGTTACATAACAGGCGTAAAAGTTCTGATTCCTTGGTAGTTAATTTTACCTGTTCTTCGCCATTGGCCAGTATTTGTTTTCGTGCATCGAAAGTATAACAGCCCAGTTTAAAGATTGTCTGGTCGTTGTTTTTGTTGTCTTGTGAAATACGGCGCATAATGGCTTCAATCCTCATAATCAGCTCTTCCATACTGAATGGTTTGGTAATATAGTCATCGGCTCCGATTTTAAAACCTTCGAGAATGTCTTCCTTCAGATTTTTTGCCGTCAGAAAAATGATTGGAATTTCGGCATTGATAAGCCTGATATCCCGGGCCAGTGAAATGCCGTCTTTTTTTGGCATCATAATATCAAGAATACACAAATCGAAAGGTTCACGCATAAAACCCTTGTAAGCGGCAACGCCGTCGGGAAACAGTTCTGTTTTATAACCTTTGGCTATTAAGTATTCCTTTAACAACATCCCTAAATTTTCGTCGTCTTCTGCTAACAGTAATTTTGCTTTGTTTTCCATAATTAACTTGCATTTAGTGGGAAATAAATTATGAATTTAGTCCCTTTATGTAGTGTACTTTCAACTTTTATTTTTCCCTGATGTGATTCTACAATTTTTTTCACATAACTAAGTCCCAGTCCAAATCCTTTTACGTCGTGTACATTTCCTGTCGGGACGCGGTAAAATCTCTCAAAAATCTGGCCAATATATTCTTTCGATATGCCAATTCCGTTGTCTTTTACCGAAATAATTACAAGACCTTTCCTGTTTTCGGTACTAACCAGTATCTGCGGCTCTTCTTTACTGTATTTCACTGCATTATCAAGTAAGTTAAACAATACATTTGTAATATGTACCTCGTCGCCCTTAATTAACGCATTCTCTGCTTTCAGATCGGTCTCAAGTGTTCCGTTTTTATTTTTTACCCGCAGTTCAAAATTAAGAACAACCGAACGGATTATTTCATTCACATCTATTTCCTTGAATTTCAATTTCAATCGTCCTTCATTGAAAACAGCCATTTGCAATACTTTCTCGACCTGAAAACTTAAACGTTTACTTTCCTGATAAATTACATTTGAAACCTGCTCGATGGTACGGGCAGTATTCGAAATCGAATTGTCACGAAGCATCTGACTTGCCAGTGAAATAGTTGAGATCGGTGTTTTCAGTTCGTGAGTCATGTTATTAATAAAATCGTTTTTTATTGATGATAATTTTTTTTGTTTCAGAATAATAAGAATTGTGAAAGCAAAAATTCCGATCAGCATGATGGTCAGTACGACGGTGGGAATAATCAGTACTCCGGTCTCTTTTAGCAAGTATCCCTGCCTCTTGGGAAAATAAACGTATAACCAGTTCGGTTTTGGCGTTAAGTCATTGGGAAACAGCAACTGTGAAAATGGTTTGAAATGACTTTTTGCGGCAAACTTTTTTGAGCTTAATATTAGTTTTTCTGTATTTCCGGAAAATGATTTAATTGCATATTCAAAATCGAGATCAATGCCGCTGTTTCTGAATTCCCTCCGTATATCCTTATCAAATTGGTGAGGATCGATCCGTTTTTCGATTGGCAGATTCGAAAACTGAAGATTGCTTTTACTGAATTCGAGATAGTTGATTTTGCGATCAATCCGCTCCTGGTATTGTTCATTCCAATAGCTGGTGTTCTCATGCAGCTTGTCGAAAGCAGAAGGGAAATCACCGGGCCGTCCACGTTCTGTATTATTTGTCTCCGTTGTATCGGCATACGATAAAGTAAGTTCCTCGCTGTAGTTACTAACAATATGATTGTCTGAAAACTGTAAAGAAAAATTTATTTCAGATTTTGAGAAAGTTTTTAATCCCGTCCGTTCTGATTCTTTGGAATTCGGGAATAAACGGGAGTTTCCCGGAACAGAGCTATATGGTTCACGGTTCATCCGGTAAGCATTTAGTTCATCCCGCTCCATTTTCTCGACCAAATGCAGTAAAACATTATTAACAGTCTGATCGAACTGTTCCTTTTTGATCTCCAATGCCTTACTTATTGAGTTGGTCTGTACCAAAATCAGGCTAACCATCACCAGAGCCATCACAACAATTAAAGATAATATTACCTTTCTGCTCATATTACAAATATAACCTTAAAAAATGCTGATAATAACTGCTTAACAATATTTAACATGGATTGTCGTAATTTATTGTTTTTCAATAAGCTGATCGGTATTCCGACGTTCTATATTTCAGCCGGTGAGTTATAATGATTTTATAAAAAGAGGATACAAATATTAATTTCCTTTGAAATGGAAATATGGCTTTTGTGCCGGTAACCTTTCTGATTAATTGGTTCCCGACTTTATTTTTCAGGTTAAATTATTAAATAAATATTGCAGTTTCGTTAAGATGGATGAACATTTATTTGTAATTTTCCAACTGATTTATATTTATCTTTGCTTAGGAAATGAATGTCCTCTCAAAGGGCAGGAAGTTTCTTCACAAAGTGAATTTAGGTTTTGGTTTTTTAGACGGGATAGAGATCCCGTCTTTTTTGTTAATATATTTTCGGGGGAAACAGACAGTATTTTCTGGTATTCAGATATATACAATTTAAATACATTTAGAACAGATAACTATTCGATTTCGTCGAGTTCTTCCAATGTCGATTTCAGTATCATCAGATGATTTCCGTAAAGCCTTTTGAACCCCCACCTGAAAAGCAGAAATACAAACGTTACGATCAGAACGAGGACTGCTACGCCGCGCAGTGTGGCCCAGAATAACTGCTGACTGTTCAGGTCAGAAAAATGGCCGCCCTGTGTCTCTGCAGAAATAGCGGCACCGGCATACATCCCAATAATAAATTCGACAGAAGCAACCACCAGCAAAATGAAAAGAGCCATATTGAAAAGTATCTTGTAAATACGGAGTGTCTTAATGATACGGTTCAGGGCATCGCGTAAATTAGTGATCTGCGAATAATATTTCCGGATGGAATAGTAACGGAGCCAAAAGTAAATAAAAGAGCCCCCCAAAATAACTACATTGAGCCAATCGAGCCAGTTGAGCCAGGGTGGCATGGCATAACCGTCAGGCATTGAAAATGGTGTAATTTTATCGCCGAATAACAGGAACAATAAAATCAGGAATAAAAAAACGAATCCGATTTTTATATTGCGTTCAACCCTTTCGACAAGGTTTTTTGTTCGTGTTTTTAACAATTCACGTATTGTATTTTCGTCCAGTTGATGCTTGCTTGCATCGCGTGATGAAAAATTGCTCCATGCCGATTTTAGTTTGTCTAAATCCATTACTCTTCGTTTATGTATTTTTTCAGCTTCGTTTTTATACGGTTCATTTTTACCCGTACGTAATTTTGGGTAATCCCGGTAATTTCGGCTATTTCTTCATAGCTTTTGTTCTCAAGATATAAAAGGATAATCGATTTCTCGATTCCTGTCAGTTGTCCGATTGCTATGTGTAATTGTCGGATCTGATCTTCGGTTTCGCTGTCGTAGTTTTCTTCGGCTATCTGAAGATTTTCATTGAATATTCCTTTTTGCTCAGGTTGCCTTTTCCCTTTTTTAAAGGAGGTGATGGCCGTATTCAGTGCAACCCGGTACATCCACGTTGAAAATTTCGATTCGTTGCGGAAAGTGGAATACGAACGCCACAACTGGGCAAGTATTTCCTGAAACAGATCACGGCGATCTTCTTCCGAGTCGCAATATATGGAACACACTTTATGGATGATTCCCTGGTTCTCTGATACTATTTTAATAAATTCCTTTTCCAACCCTGAATATGTTATGCCTACGCTCTGTTAAAAAAGGAAACCGCAAAAACTTCATGGTATATTTATTTCTGTCAGCTCATTTTTAAAAATGCAATTTCCTGTTTGCTTAAAAGACGCCATTTACCACGGGGTAAATCTTTTTTTGTCAGTCCGGCAAACAAAACCCGGTCGAGTTTTACCACCCGGTAACCAATATGTTCGAAGATCCGTCTGACAATCCGGTTTTTACCGGAATGAATTTCAATACCTACCTGCTTCCGGTCGGTACTGTCGGCGTAACTGATTGCATCGGCAGCGATAAAACCGTCTTCGAGTTCAATTCCCTTACTGATTTGTTCCATGTCTTCTTCCGGAATTTCCCTGTCAAGAAAAACATGATAGATTTTTTTCTTTTCCTGCCCCGGATGGGTTAGTTTTTTTGCCAGTTCTCCATCGTTGGTGAACAGCAGAACCCCGGTAGTATCTTTGTCGAGCCGGCCGACAGGATAAATGCGTTCACTGCAGGCACGGGAAACAAGATCCATTACCGTTTTTTCAGCATGAGGGTCGTCAAGCGTGGTGACAAAACCTTTGGGCTTATTCAGCAAAAGGTAAACTTTTTTTTCAGGATTGAGAATTTTCCCTTTATAGCTTACCTCGTCGCCGGGTTCCACTTTCGTACCCATTTCGGTTACTGCCTGTCCGTTTACTTTTACCAGGCCTTTCGCAATCAGGACATCTGCTTCACGTCGTGAGCAAACCCCGGCATTGGCAACATATCTGTTTAATCTGATTGATTCGTTATTTTCCATGTTCTTTTCTCTGAGTCAAAGATCATAAAAATTTATGAATCTTCTGAAAATGTTGGAATCCGGCTTGCAATAAATATTACTCTTTTGATTCTTTCAGCCAAAGATCATATTGTTCGAGGATGGCAGCACGTACTTCGTACTCGGTCGATGTCTGGTTCAGAATTCCTTTCGAATTAAAATAAAGCATGAATTTATCAGCATCAGTTTCATTTAAGCCGGTCAGATTCATAACAATATCTTTTGAATAGTAACGAGAGAGCTTTTCCCAGCGTTCTTCCGAAACGATGGCTTTCCGTACGTCCCTTTTTTCTTTTTCCTTTTGGCTCATATGATAATGCCAGAATGAAACAGGGGAAAAAATTGCAGCCAGTACCGAAGGTTTTGAGTTGTAGCTGTCTCCTCTGAGTTCCGGGTCAATATTAATTGTTTTTGAGTCCGGTAAACCTAGATCAGGTTTTTTCTGTTCACCTTTTACTTCAACTTCCTTAATTGAAATACGGACCGGAACTGCCTGAATAGTATACACATTGTCCCCTTTATAGCCAGGATCGATCTGTATGTACATTTTTTTGAACCCTATGACAGAAATTGCGAGGCTGTCGACATTCAGCATATCAAGATTAAATTTTCCGCTGGCGTCACTTGTAGTACCCCCGTGGGTTCGCATGTTTACGACATGTGCAAAAGCAACGGGAAGTCCGTCGTCGATATTCACTATCTGCCCTTTCAGTTTAATCGGAATCGGATCAATATCCTCGTTATAGCCCTGTGCCATTGCCATGTTAAGCAATGCAAAAGTTAAAATTAATATGCCGGCTAGTCTTTTCATTTTCAAGGATCAAAAATAGTTGTTTTTGGTGAACTTTAACTTGCCGGCTAACATCTGTTAACTGCTTTTAACAGTGTTTAATTGTTCCTGTTTTTTCAAAAATTCCCATTCCGAAAAGTGCGAAATCGTATTTTACCGGGTCGTCCGGATCGAATTCTTTCAATTTATCAGTCACTTCAGCTACAGCCTTCCAGTCGTTTTGTGTGCGTTGCAAAAGGCCAAGTCCACGCGAAATATTTCCGGTATGTACGTCCAGGGGCAGCATTAATGCGGATACCGGTATTCCTTTCCAGAGTCCGAAATCGACTCCGGCATTGTCGTTTCGTACCATCCAGCGGAGATACATGTTCAAACGTTTTGCCGATGCGTTTTTCAGAACATCAGGCACATGCTTCCGCGTACGGGGAAGTGACCCGGTTTCAAAAAAAACATCACGGAAATGAGCCAGTGCCGAAAAAACAGTTTGCCCGTTCCGGAACCCTTCCGTAAAAACCTGTTCAAGCCCGCCGTGGTTCCGGTAAATATGCTGAAGCGATTTCATGAAGAAAAACAGGTCAGCGGAATTAAATGTGCGGTGTTTGAAACCGGACAGATGAGACCAGTCGTTTTCTGTGGTGTCTTTCAGAAAATGAAACGGGTTATTATCCATTGCCTGCATCAGTTTTTTTGCATTTTTCAGGATAGTGGGCCGCTGTCCCCAGGCAATAGTTGCTGTCAGGAAACCGGAAATTTCGATATTTTCTTTTTGCGAAAACTGTTTCGGAATCAGAATCGGGTCCGATTTGATAAATTCCGGGCAGTTGTATTGTTTTACTTTTTCTTCGAGAAGGGTGTAAAGTTCGTTATGCGTGTACATCATTCTTCGATTAAACCATCTTTCATACGAATGATTTTATCCGACTGGCGGGCAAAATTTTCGTCGTGTGTAACAATCACAAATGTTTGATGAAAGCGGTCGCGAAGGTCGAAAAACAAGTCGTGAAGTTCTTCTTTGTTTTTTGTGTCAAGGTTTCCGGAAGGCTCATCTGCCAAAACTACGGACGGATCGTTAATTAAGGCTCTTGCTGCAGCTACCCGTTGCCGTTCTCCTCCTGATAGTTCCGAAGGTTTGTGATCCAGGCGCCCCGATAGTCCCAGGTAATCCAACAATTCCCTGGCTTTTTCTTCTGCCGTTTTTTTTGAAGTACCGGCAATAAAGGCCGGGATGCAGACATTTTCGAGCGCTGTAAATTCAGGCAACAAATGATGGAACTGGAATATAAAACCAATTTCCTGGTTTCGGAACATGGCCAGTTTTTTCTGGTTCATTCCTGAAATTCGTTTTTCGTTTATTTCCAGTTCGCCCGAATCGGGTTTGCTTAGTGTTCCGATAATCTGGAGCAGTGTGGTTTTCCCCGCTCCGCTGGGACCAACAATTGAGTATAGTTTTCCGGAAGGTATTTCAAGGTTTATTCCTTTTAAAACCTGAAGGTCTCCGAACGATTTTGTTATATTTTTAATTTTTATCAAAATCTGTTGTTTTCGGACTATCTTTTTCAATTGGCTTGCTGGTGTCTTCTTCAGCCGGTTTACTGGTATCTTCTTCAACTGATTTGCTGATACCATTTTCAACAGATTTGCTGGTTCCTTCTTCAACCGGCTTGTTGATGTTTTTGGCAATATCTTCGGTTTCTTTTGTAACGGCTGTCTTTATATCGTTAAAATCTTTTTTGAAATCACTGGTACTGGCATCCAGTTCCCGCTTAATATCATTGGTTGCCTTCTTAAATTCCCGCATTCCCTTTCCCAGTGTTCTTGCAATATCAGGAATGGCTTTCGAACCAAAAAACAACAAGGCAAAAAACATTACTACAATAATTTCGCCGCCGCTTATAAATAATATTTCCGAGATCATTTTATTCTGAATTGTAAATCAGGACACAAATATACGAACAAGATTCATACATTCGGAAACGGATTGAAATATGATTTGTAAAAAAACAAGTCCGGTAGTTTTGCAACCCCGGACTTGTTATATTCTTTCTCAGAAACAATTATTTTTTCTTAGCTATTGCAGCCTTTGCAGCTCTTTTTTTCGTATCGAAAACAACAGGTGCTGCAACACAAACTGAGGAATAAGTACCGATACCGATACCAATCAGCAATGCGAAAGTGAATCCCTGGATAGAAGTTCCGCCAAAGAAGAAAATAGCAAACAGAACAATCAGGGTACTTAACGAAGTATTGAATGTACGGCGTAAAGTCGAATTCATAGCATTGTTCATATTTTCTTCATCGGAACGTTTCGGGTACAGGTGATTGTATTCACGAATACGGTCAAAGATAATTACCGTATCGTTGATTGAGTACCCGATCACTGTAAGGATTGCCGCAATAAATGCCTGGTCGATTTCCAGGGAGAACGGTAAAATGCCGTATAGCAAAGAGAACATTCCGAGTGTGATCAATGTATCGTGGGCAAGTGCGACGATTGCTCCCAGACCGTATTGCCAGTTACGGAACCGGATCAGGATATACAGGAAGATGATTATCAATGAAAAGAAAATGGCAATAGCGGCATCTTTCTTAATATCGTCGGAAATGGTAGGCCCTACTTTTTCAGAACTCAGCCGGTGGTTCGCAATGAATTCGTCGAACGATATATTTCCGAGATACCCGCCGTCTTTCAATCCGGTATACAACAGGCTTTCAGATTCATTGTCTACTTCTTCACCCGTCTCGTCAATTTTGTATTCAGTAGTGATTTTTACTTCGTTCGAGTTGCCATAGGTCTTTACTTCCGGGGCTTCGCCATAAACTTTTGCCAGGGCAGCACCTACTTCAGCAACTTTTACATCTTTGTCGAATTTGACAACATACGTACGACCTCCTTTAAAATCGATACCAAGGTTAAAGCCACGGATCGAAATAGAAAGGATTGAAATTGCAATTAACGATCCGGAGAAGATATAGAATAATTTCCGGTGACCGATGAAATCAATAGCCGTATGACGGAGCCATTCGCTGGTTGCCTTTGCGGTAAACGTGATTGGCAAATTCTTGCTTAATCTTCTCTCAAAAATCAACCGTGTGATAAAGATTGCTGTAAATAATGAAGTAAGGATACCGATAATCAGGGTTGTGGCAAAACCTTTGATAGGGCCTGAACCGAACAGGTAAAGGACGATACCGGTAAGCATGGTGGTCACCTGTCCGTCGATAATTGCAGAATAAGCATTTTTGAAACCATCGGCTATTGCCAGTTTAAGGCCCTTGCCTCCAATAATTTCTTCCTGTACCCGTTCATATATGATTACGTTTGCATCAACGGCCATACCCAGTGTAAGAACAATACCCGCAATACCAGGAAGGGTAAGTACGGCCCCCAGGGAGGCTAATATTCCCATAATGAAAAACATATTGACAATTAATGCAATATTGGCAGCCAGACCGGCTCGTTTGCTGTAAAAGAATAACATGTATGCCAACACGAGGAGGAATGCAATAACGAACGACCAGAGACCGCTGTTAATGGCCTCTTTACCCAAAGATGGCCCTACAATTTGTTCATGAATAATATGAGCCGGGGCAGGCATTTTACCTGATTTCAGGATATTTGCAAGGTCCTGTGCTTCTTCAACCGATTCGAGACCGGTAATGCTTGAACGTCCGCCTGTGATTTCTGAATTAACCGTCGGGTACGAACGAACATAACCATCCAGTACTATAGCAACCGATTTGCCTATATTTTCTTTTGTCAGCCGGGCCCATTTTTTAGTTCCTTCGCTGTCCATGGTCATCGATACTTCCGGACGGCTTCCGTACTGTTCATAATCCTGACGGGCATCTACAATAACATTTCCTTCAAGTGGTGCACGTCCGTCACGGCTTGAAACTTTAATAGCAATCAGCCGGAAATAATTTCCAGCCGGATCAATGGCTTTCGATGTCCATTTAAGCGCCAGGCTTCGCGGGAGCAAAGCCTTAATTGCTTCCATTCTGAAGTAATGGTTTACCGTAGCCGTATCTTTAAAATGAGCGGTACCTACAACGGGACCGGGATATAATTGTCCCTGTGCTGTAGTGCTGGGTGTTAAAACAGCAAATAACGGATAATTTTTCTTCACGTCTTCCAGACTAGAAGATTTTGCAGAATCTGACTTCGTTTCCAGTTCGTTTAATAACGAATTTTTATTTTTTGTACTGTCTGCTTTTTCTGTGGCATTTGCTGCCTCTTTTGCAGTAGTGTCCGTTTTACTTTCCAGATCCTGGATTTCTTTCAGTTTTGCATTAACGGCAAGTAAATTCTGGTATATTTCCGAATTGTCATAAGTTTCCCAGAATTCGAGATTTGCTGTTCCCTGTAATAATTTACGAACACGTTTCGGATCGCTGATACCGGGAAGTTCAACCAGGATACGGCCTTTGGTCTGCAGCGGCTGTATATTGGGCTGTGCCACACCGAAACGGTCGATACGGGTACGAATGATATTGAACGAATTGGAAATGGCTGCATCTGTTTCTTTACGGAGAACATCCAGAACCTCTGCATTGGTTGAGTTGTATTTCACCTTGTCTTTCAGTTCCAGAGTATTGAAAATAGCCGCCAGTTGTGCATGCGGGTCAATCTCTTCAAAAGCCTTTCCGAAAAGGGTCAAGAAATCATCCTGACTGTTTTTCTGCATTTCCTGTGCACGGACAATTGCTGCATTGAAAGTCGAGTCCTTACTGTAATTCGATAATGAACGGATCAGGTCGACCACCGAAACCTCAAGGGTAACGTTCATACCACCTTTAAGGTCGAGTCCCAGGTTCATTTCCAGTTCCTTAACTTCTTTGTAGGTATATTTCCGGATACCTAACAGGTTATAAACAGTTTCTCCTGAAATTGAGTCAAGATAAACCAGTTCTTTCATTTTGTCGCCTTTGGCATACTCCTTGGCCCGTTTGTCAACTTTATATGCTACATAAGTAAAAGTCAGCTGATAAAGACAAACCAATGCAAGCAGGATAGCGAACATCCGAATAGCACCTTTGTTTTGCATTTGTAAAAATTTAAACGTTTAATATTAATTATAAAATATTGATTTTCTGATAAATGATAGAATTACGCCATCAGTAAAACTATTCCGTCACACGAAATACAGATGGCTGGGAAATTATGCAAGCGGGAAATCACCGTCAGGATCCCTGTACAAAAATTTGTGGAACCGTATTAAAACGATTTTCATCTCCGGAACTAAATATTTCTTAGCTGATTCTGATTTGACCAGTTGTCCGGCTTTCAGGTTATGGTGTTTCTGAATGAATTCGGATTGCGTGCATAAAAATAATTTCCGGGCAGAAAACCTGCCTGATAAAAGCTTTATCTTAAATGAATTAAAAGTGCTGTAAAAGCAGAATTGATTCACTTCATGTGATTGGCTTCCCTGGGTATTATGCTTTTCCGGCCGCTGAGTATCCGGTCTGTTGTGCGAAAGATCAAAAAGAAAAGCGATTGCAACCACTACCATGAAAAGTGCGATCTTCAAAATGCTTTTTTTCGATATACTGATTTTTTTACCCACTTTTTTTATTTTATGCCGCCAAATATATTCATTTTTTCAGAAAAAAAACAGTTTTTAAACTATGTCAAAACTGTTTTGGAACAAGGTATTTTTTCTGAACTTATGAATTCAATCTGCTGCCAGATAGATTTGTAATTTTTCAGAAAATAATGACTTTTTGAGGAATTATCAGTAGCAGTCTTTAAACATTGAACCGGACATGGTCTGAAAGTGTTTTTTAAATTGTAATGATTGGTAAAAAAACATTATGAAACAGAAATTTGATAAAAAAATATTCACAGCTAAAATCTTTTTTGGCGACCTGTTTTTTCTGATCGGCCGTTCCCCCAAAATAATTAAAGCATTTAGAAATAAGGAGATTGATAAAGCTTTAATCGAAAAGATCATGACAGTAACAACTGCTGTTAATGGTTGTGTCTATTGTACGTGGTTTCATGCAAAACAAGCGGTCGCAAGCGGAATAAGCGAGGAAGAAATAAAAAACATGCTTAACCTGCAATTTCAGGCAGATGCTTCTGATTTTGAAACTCCGGCATTGTTGTATGCGCAGCATTATGCAGAAACCGACAGGAATCCGGATGCTGAAATGACTGCAAACCTGACCGGCTTCTATGGCAAAAAGATTGCATCGGATATATATCTGTTTATACGAATAATCTATTTTGGCAACTTAACCGGCAATACATGGGATGCGGTATTAAACAGATTCAGGGGAAATCCTGCTGAAAACAGCAATTTTTTGTTTGAAATTGTTTTCTTTCTTTTTACATTTTTGTTTATGTTCCCGGCAATGCTGATGATGAAAAAAGATGCTAAGAAAAAGGAACAGACTAAAAATATATCTGTTCCCTGAATAATAAAATTACCGACAGTTTGCAGACGGACAGTGTGATAAAGGACTGCCCGTCTGCTTTTACATACACCGGGTTTCGTTTTTCATTTTTTATTTGCACTTTTGGTCTCTCTGTAAACTTTCGGGGCATTATTATATTTTTTCGGGAACGAACAAAAATCATGGAACTAACTGTAAGCATACTTCCGGTGTTATTGTTTTTACTGTTTCTTTTCCTGCTCGACAGCTTTAAACTGGTGCAAAAAAAATATCTGGCTTTTTCTGTCGGTTGGGGTATAGTCAGCGCCGGATTGGCTTATTATACAAATAGTTTTATTATCCGTTTTTGTCCTGTTCCATTCGAAACTCTTTCCCGTTATGTGGCTCCGGCTACAGAAGAACTAATAAAATCGCTGTTCATTTTTTTGATCATTTTCAGGAAACGTGCCGGTTTTTTAACTGATGCAGCTATTTATGGTTTTGCGATAGGTACAGGATTTGCATTGGTCGAGAACATTCTTTATCTGCAAAACACCGGCGATCCGAACCTGCTGACCTGGATTGTCCGGGGATTCGGAACAGCCCTGATGCACGGAGGTTGTACTTCCTTACTTGCCGTTATTCTGATCGGGGCAAAAAGCAGGGAAAGTTCATTTCTGTTCAATACTGCGCTGGCTTTTTCTGCCGTGTATTGCATCCATTCCGTATTCAATCATTTTTATATCGACCCGCTCTTCCAGACACTGGGAATCATTATCGTCCTTCCGTTCATTTTTGTGTCAGTTTTCAGAAAAAATGAAATACAATTACAAAACTGGCTCGAGATTGAATTCAGCAGCGAAATAGAATTACTGAATTCAATGAATAAAGGACAGTTTTTGTCGACGCGCGCAGGCAAATACATGGCATCCCTGAAGACGAGATTCCCGGGCGAAACCATACTCGACATGTATTGCTATATACAGATATACCTGGAGTTATCAATCAAGGCAAAACGGAACCTGATGCTGAAAGAGAATGGTTTTCAACCCATTCAGGAACAGGATATTGAAAAAAAATTTACCGAACTTCGCGAATTGCGGAAACGGATTGGCAAGGTAGGTGAAATAACACTTTCACCTTTAATCAGAATGAGCTACCGGGACCTGTGGAAATTAAGTTTGTTGAAATAATAAAAAAACAATTACCAACTTTTTGAAAAAGCACTACTTGGAATGGACAGAACTGGCAATGCGGATCAAATAGAACTGAGATGGAAGGGGATCTGACAGTTATTAAGCAAATTATTTCCGGCCATACTGAAGAATACCGGTTACTGGTAGAAAAATACCAGAATCCGGTTTACCGGGTGATCCTGAAAATGGTCGGCAACACCGACAATGCAAGGGAACTTACACAAGATGTATTTGTAAAGGCTTACGAGTCAATCGATCAGTACAAACCGGAATTTAAATTTTTCAGCTGGATTTACCGGATAGCAATTAACCGGGCGTTGTTATTTGAAAAACAGGAAAAGATATTCAGGCCTATCGATGAAAAAAAAGAATATCTGATTCCTGACCAGAGAAAAGACAACGATACAGCGTACCGGGATCATTTGCTGGAATTTTTTGTTAACGAACTGAATGAGCACTATAAATCTGTAATTCTTTTAAAATACTACGCAGGGCTCTCGTACAGTGATATTTCTGACTCATTGAAAATACCTGAAAAAACTGTAAAGTCGAGACTTTTCGATGCCCGGAAAATTTTAAAAGAAAAATTGACAGGTGTCGGCTTTTTTTCAAGGATATACTCGTAAGATGTTCTTTAATAAATAAGACGTAAAAATGATGAAATTTAATCCTGAAGATGAAATTATAATTCAAAATAAAGTTGACGGGAATCTTTCTGAAGAAGAAGAAAAACGGTTCGACGAGCTGATAGAGAATTCTTCAGAAGCCCGGATTTTTTACAAAAAACTGATTGAGCTCGACCTGTCGTTAAAAAATGATTCACGGGATATTCCGGCTATTGATTTTTCTGACGATATAATCGAAAAAGTCCGGCCTGCTAAAAGTCAGTCTCAATCAGCAAAAAAGACAATATTATTTTCTTCAGCATCTGTAAAACAATTGATTTCGTATGCTGCGGTGTTGCTGACCGGCTTGTTGATCGGGGGAATTGGCGCATACGTCGGAACGACGAACACAAAGCCGGATGCTCGTGATATTTCGGGTACAATAATTAATCATGCAGAAAATAATCAGGAATATTCGAAAGACGGGACCGATATTAAAGTACAGCAATTGAAAAGCGGAAAATGGGAAATACTGACAGTGGCTGTAAATTCACAGGAAACGGTTCAGATTGAGATATCGGATAAGAGCGGGAAGATTACAGCGAACGATGTAACGTTGCAACTATCTGATGGAAAATTTCATTTTGACGGCGTTGCAAACGGAAAACTGAACTATGCCAGCATGGGCAATAATGTATTTCAAATAAACCTGACAGAAATTACAGAAAAAATTAATATTCATTTTATTGTTGATAATCAGGTTCTTTTTGAGGCAGAATCAGAATAAATAAAAAAAGATTGTTTGGCGTTCCAACTTTTTACAGCGTTGATGATAATTGAGGTAGTAATCTAAAAATGAAATAACAATGAAAAACAAGACTAAACTTTTATTTGTATTTGCAATTGTTGCATCGCTTGCCATCGGTTTCCTGACCGGCATCTCCGTTGATTATCCGAAAGTAGACAACAACAACATCTCCGGAACAATCGGACAGGTAAAGAATTACCGTAATTCCAAAGCAACTGAAGAAGATATTCAGTTAAAAAATGAGTTGCTGGCCGATACCGCCCGGCAAAAAAAGCTGGAACACTACCTGAGCTTCTACTATGCACGGGCCATCAGTATGGGAGCAAACATCGACTTTGCCGTAAACGAAGCTAATAAAAATGAGGCCTTTCTTTCAAAAAACGGACAATTAGTAAAATCGCTCGAAAGCTATAACGAACTTCTGAAAACCGCCCGGAAAGAATTGCTGATGGCTGTTGCCGCCTGCAATGCCGGAGAAAAGGCAGATGCCACATTGTTGCGTAAACTGATAAAACAGTCGAATAATGTGATTGCCCAAATGAATTACCGGAATAATACAGTTATCAGTTTTATAGGCAGTATCGATGCATTCGTCAGTGAAAACGGGACACAGGATACCGGATTAACAAAAGCACACGATTTACTGGTATTGAATGAAGTAGGTTCGTCGTTGTTGACAAAAGACAAGGTCTTGCTGAGTTTTTTGGGAAACAAAAAATTATACGGAAAAGATTATAAACCGGCAAATGCTGTTAATTACAACGAGGCTGTAAAACAGGACATGGAGCAGTTGAATGTAACACCCCGTGACATGGAGCAGTTAAATGTGACACCCCGCGATATGGAGCAACTTCGTGGATTGTTTGATATGGAGCAGCTGGGCATTTTCAATTCTGAAGTACTTGGCCTTTTGGACGGAGAAAAACTGGGATACTATATCGCTAGCGAAGAAAAGCTGGGAACTTATTTGGATAGTGAAAAGCTGGGGGTGTGGGACGCAGAAAAGCTGGGAGTCATCTGGGTGGATGCTGAATCGCTGGGAGCCTACGTTTATATCCCTTAAAAAAATATGGAGTTTGGCTTACGTATGAAAAATGAACTCCTCTGTTCAATTTTGTTGTGTCATATTTTGTAAGAATTTTTATTACGTCCGGGCGCTTGAATTTGGGAATATAAATGAATAAATTTTATCTGATTATTTTGTTGGTTTTGGGAAGCTGTTGGGGACATACGGCATTTTCTCAAGATGTCAACCACCTGAAATCGGGAGACCTCGACCTGATTTATTTCGGAAAGAGGTATTCCTATTTATTGCCTCATGTATCGGAATGCTATCATAATTCGATGAATTTTCACCGCAAATTGTGGAATTATCACGATACCACAACGTATGTGATTCTATACGATTTTGAGGATATGGGACACGGTGGTGCTCTTGCCATGCCGTTCAGCCAGGTACAGGTAGGGATCGAACCGTATGGATTTGCTTTCAGTATCATTCCGTCGAGCGAACGTTTCCAGTGGCTTTTTAATCACGAACTTACCCATGTTGTAATGTCCGATAAAGCAAATTCAAAAGATATGTTTTTCCGCAGGATGATGATGGGAAAAATCCGTAGGAACGAAGAAATGCCGGTTTCGGCTTTGTGGAGTTTTCTTACCACACCCCGCTGGTATTCGCCCCGCTGGTATCATGAAGGAATTGCCTGTTTTATGGAGACCTGGATGTCGGGCGGACTGGGCCGGGCCATGGGACCTTACGACGAAATGTACTTTCGGAGTATTGTCAGCGAAAAGCAACCGGTTTATTCGCTTGTCGGGCTCGAAACAGAAGGAACGACCATCGATTTTCAGGTCGGGGCCAACGCGTATCTGTACGGAACCCGGTTTGTTACCTATCTGGCCTGTAAATACGGAATTGACAAACTGAAAGATTTTTATTCGCGCAGCGACAGCAGCAAAGCCTTTTACGCCAACCAGTTTAAACAGGTTTACGGGGAACCGGTACAGAAGGTCTGGAACGAATGGAGCAAATGGGAATACCAGTTTCAGAATGAAAATCTCTCGCGGATAAAAGAATTCCCGTTAACCGATTTTAAGCCGGTTACCGGTCATCCGCTCGGAAATGTTTCCAGGATGGCATATAATCCGGCAACCGGGAAAATATATGCAGCAATCAACTATCCGGGAATTATTTCCCAGATTGCCGAAATCGATAAAAATACCGGGAAGATCAGGAAAATTGCCACACTCGATTCGCCTGAACTGTATTTTTCAACCAGTCTGACATACAACCCGAAAGATGAAAAAATTTACATTACCGAACACAACAGCAAATACCGGAACCTGGTGGAGATTGATGTCCGGTCAGGAAAAAAGAAAATTTTAAATCCCCGTACCCGGACCGGCGATCTGGTTTTTAATCCAACCGATAAAAGCATCTGGGGAGTACAGCACGACAACGGGTATGCCATTCTTGTGAAAATACCGGAACCATACGACAAGGTGATTCCGATGTACACGGCTCCTTTCGGAAAAGTTATTTTCGATCTGGATATTTCACACAAAGGCGATAAGCTGAGCGCATCTTTATCAGGAGTGAAAGGCGAGCAGTCGCTTATTTTGTTCGACCTGAATAAACTGGAACAGGGAAATCCCGCATTTGAAACCGTTTATGAACAGCCGGAGAATACACTTACCCAGTTCCGTTTTTCACATGACGACCGGTACCTGATCGGAACGTCGTATTATACAGGCGTTTCAAATATATGGCGAATCCGTCTCGATGACCGGAAATTTGAACTGCTCTCGAATACGGAAACCGGGCTGTTCGATCCTTTGCAACTCGACAAAGATTCGTTACTGGTACTGAAATTTTACCGCGACGGGATGGTTCCCGGGATTATTCCGGCGAAGGTGCTGGAAGATGCCAATGCAATCAGCTATCTCGGGAACATGGTTCATCAGAAATATCCTGAAGTAGAAAAATGGTCGTTGCCTCCCGCATCAACAGCTGTAAAAGAGCAGAAGCAGATTGACGAAGAATACGTTCCGCTAAAACAGCTGAGGCTGGCGAATGCATATCCCGATATTGCCGGATTCAAAAATACGGTTGCATTGGGTTACCGGCTTAACTGGCGCGATCCGATCGGAATTAGTAATATCGATCTTTTTCTGGCGGGTTCGCCATGGAGCAACTACGATAACAACCAGAAATTTCATGCTCAGCTTGACTGGAAATACTGGAACTGGCACTTTCTGGCAAACTACAATCAGACCCATTTTTACGATCTGTTCGGACCTATCAAACGAAGCAGGGCCGGTTATTCGCTGGGGATTAACTATAAAAAGGAAAAGTCGGTCAACAAGCCTCTTGTAACCAATTACGAATTCGGAATCTATACTTACGGGAAGTTGGAGGTGTTACCCCAATATCAGAATATTGCCTCTCCGATAAAGAGTTTCCAGGCAGCTACTGCTTCCTACGGAGTGTCGAAACTCAGGAAAACACTTGGTGCGGTAATCGACGAAAAAGGTTTTTCGTGGAATCTGTCGGCCACGTCCTACCTGGCTAAAGACAATTTTTATCCGTCGGTAGTATCGAACCAGGATTTCGGATTCCTGGTGCCCGACATACGGAATACCAGTTTCTGGATCAGAAATAGCATCGGGCAATCGCTGGGCGACAGGCAGTCGGGACTTTCCCATTTTTATTTCGGCGGGTTCCGTAATAACTACGTCGACTGGCAACCTTCGGAACAATACCGTACAGCGCTGGCCTTTCCGGGTGCAGGAATCGACGAAATACCGGCTTACAACTATGTGAAGACAATGGGCGAATTAAACCTGCGGCCGATACGACTACGAAATGTAGGTATGTCCTGGCTTTATCCAACCTTTGTTAAATCGTCGCTGTTCTCAACCCATTTGATGACAGACTTCGATAAAAAGGCAGAATTATCACATCTTTTCAATTTCGGAGGGCAGGTCGACATTCAGTTAGTATTGTTCTCCTATCTGAAAACGACGTGGTCATTCGGATATGCTAAAAAAATTGAAAATGGTAAAAAAGGAACTAATCAATTTATGTTATCTTTAAAACTTCTTGGAGATTGAAAAATATAAATTAATTATTCAAACAAAAATACTTCGTTATGAAACTAAATTATCTGAAAAATGTATTGATAATCAGCGTCGTGGCATTATCTGTTGCAGGTTGCGGCCAATCTTCGAAAGTCAGGGAGGACAAAGGAACAACTTCGGATGGGAAACAGGCAAGCGTTGAAGTCGGATCTTTCGATGTAATGAAAATCAGAGATCAGATTGTCGATGTTATTAACCATTCGCCAAAAGCGTCAGATGTTGCCGACTTTATCAATAAATCCGGTGCATCGTATATTCTTGATCTTACCGTTCCGATTGACGATGTCGAAAAATTTATGACCAAAACCCAGATGGGACTCGGACTGGGAATGTACGCCTTCGATTTAAACTACGCCAAAGTTTTCAACCGTTCTGACATGGTTCTTAAAACCAGTGAACTTGAACAGCAGCTTTTAGATAAAGTCGGTTTGCAAAACGAGTTTGCTTCTTCCGGCACATTTCTGAAACGGTTGCAGGATAACGCAGAAGATCAGGATTCGATTGATAACCTGGTTAACGAGATGATGAACTTTGCACACCGGAAATTCGTTACCAGTGACCAGCCCGACACGTATGCTCTTTCGTTCGTAGGAGCAAATATTGAAGCACTTTACATACTGACTCAGTTAACTTTGTTTGCCCAGGACAATAAAACGATGATCGACTTTCTCGGGCAACAAGGCGAACGTGCCAAAAGCGTATTTTCATTGCTCGAACTTATGGAAGGCGACGAGAATGTGAAACCTTATATCGAAAAAATGAAAGCCATTGATGATTACTTCGGGCAACATCCGAAATTCGGGGAAAAAGAACTGAAGGAAATCAGCACGATGATCGAAACTTACCGAAACGAAATTTTCAAATAAAAAACAGAACAGGGACTGGTTTCAGATTAGTCCCTGTTTCTTTAGAAAAAATATTTGTATCCGATAGTAATTTAGATATTTCCCTGTCGACGTGTACTACAATGCCCGCCTTTGTTCCGACGGTCTTTCAGAAGATCAGATAATACACAACATTTCTATGTTATTGTTATTTCGTTAATGCGTATTTTTTATATGTATCTTTATACTTCGGCCGGATGTCGAAACATCCTTGCCGGTTACCGGGAAGCTTAATTTTCGAAAAAAATGAACTAAAACAAGTTTCAGATAGAAACCAGGAATTCGAATAATCTGTAAGTGCATTAACTTATGCTTATTTTAAAGATAGAAACGATGGGTGATTTTTTTGATTCTGTAGCTAATTCCTTCCACAATAATCTGATAGTCGGCGATGCGTATTTAATTGTTTTAAAAGGGCTTTTAGTTACGATTGAAATATCTGCATTGGGATTACTTTTCGGAACACTTCTCGGGGCTGTTTTTTGTTCCTTCAGAATGTCCCGAATAAAAATTTTCAGAAAACTTTTTCAGCTAATTATAGCCATTTTGCGTGGAAGCCCGGTTTTACTCCTGTTGATGATATTGTATTATGTCGTTTTTGCATCCAGCCGGATTGATGCTGTAATTATTGCAGTGGTTGCTTTTGCATTTAATAGTGGGGCGCACATTGCTGAAATAATGAGATCAGCACTGGAAGCCGTTGATAAAAAACAACTGGAAGCCGCACGAATGCTCGGATTTTCAAAAACAAAAGCTTTCATTTATATCACATTGCCACAGGCAGGGCGAATCGCAAAACCTGTCTATCAGGGTGCTATTGTGAATTTAATTCAATGGACTTCGGTTGTCGGATATGTAACAATTACAGATTTAACAAGGACATTGAATGTTATTGGTGCCCGAACCGGTGATCCGTTCTTCATCCTGTTCCTGGGAATATTGATTTACCTGGGACTATCGTATTCTGTGTACATGTTATTTTCAATTGGCAAAAAGCGAAGCGAATAATCTATGATCAGAATTGAAAATATATCAAAATCTTTTGGCAATCTTTCTGTTCTGAAAGATGTCAGTACCCAGATTGAAAAAGGAGAATGTATCGGGGTAATAGGTCCGTCAGGAGCAGGAAAAAGTGTTTTTCTGCGTACGATTGCAATGCTTGAAAAACCTGATAAAGGAAGTGTGTTTATCAATGGAATTGACATTACCGGGAAAGATATTGATATAAATAAAGTCAGGGAAAAAATGGGAATGGTTTATCAGGGATTTCATTTATTTTCACATTTGAATGTTCTTGATAATATCACGTTGGCTCCGCAAAAAGTAAAAAAACAGGATCGGACTTCTGCAGAAAAAAGAGCGACCGAACTTTTAAAAATGGTCGGTTTAAGTGAAAAGGCAAAAAGTTATCCTCATGAACTATCAGGAGGACAGCAGCAACGAATTGCAATTGCCCGTTGTCTGGCAATGGATCCCGAAATTTTATTATTTGACGAACCAACATCCGCGCTCGATCCTTCCATGACCAGCGAAGTGCTGGCTATCATCCGGAAACTGACAAAAACAGGAATAACCATGATAATCGTAACTCATGAAATGAGTTTCGCAAGGGAAGTATCAGGCAGAATATTTTATATGGACGAAGGTGGAATATACGAAGAAGGTACACCTGCAGATATTTTTGACACCCCTCAAAAAGAAAAGACAAAAGCATTTATCCGGAAACTGAAAATATTTAGTTTCGAAATACATTCAAAAGGTTTTGATATAGTAAAGATGAATGTACAAATCGAAGATTTTTGCCACAAATACAACATAGAATCAAAAAGAATATATCATGTGCAACTTTTACTTGAAGAATTGATTCTCGAAATATTTAAACATTGTTATGAAAATTCATCTCCGGTTTTAACATACACGATCGAATATTCAGATGTAAACAAAGAAATATCGGTCAACATGTCTTACACGGGTAACCGCTTTAATCCATTTGAGAGCAAAAGCGATACAGAAGAAAACCTCGGAATACTTCTCGTTAAAAGTATATCGAAGAAATCCGATTATTTGTTTGAAAAGAATGAAAACATTTTATCCATTAACATTTAAACTATAAGTACTCATGAAAAAAAGATTGATGCAATTATTTGTTATTATTATTGTAATAACAATTGCCAGCTGTGGAGGAAATAAAAAAAGCAGCATTAACCAACTTCCAGATTTGCAAGGGAAAGTGATCGGCATGATGACAACCGGAATCTCAAACAAAGGAGTCGACAACATGATCCAGGGTTTGATTGGATGTGCTCCTCAGAAAGTTGTCTATTTCAATCGGCTGATAGATGGCCTTACTGCCCTGAAAGCCGGCAAAATAGATGCCTTCCCGTGTCATCAGTTCGCCGCAGATTACCTGGTAAAAAGGAATCCGGACATCAAAGAGATATCTGTTAACCAGAATTTTGAAGGTGGTGTTATCATGGCAGTCAGGGCTGAAGATATGGCATTGAAAAACCAATTAGACAGTGCCATAACGGTTTTAAAAGGAAATGGAGTATTAAATGAGTTGGAAGACAAATGGATTACGAATCTGCCTGCTGACGAACCATCGAACAATGAAATTCCAAAGATTGAAAATGCAAATACGATATATGTTGGAATTTGCGGTGATTTTCCACCGCTCGATTATATTGCAGCTAATGGGAAACCCGGTGGTTTTAATGTAGCCCTTCTTTCCGAGATAGAAAAAATACTGAACACTAATTTCGAATTTGTTTCATTGGAGAGTATGGCAAGATTTGCAGCTCTCAGCAGCAAAAAAATAGACGTAATATTCTGTCATTTTGAAAGTAACAACACAAGTTATTTTAACGATCTGAAAAGTAAAAACTGGGTTGGCACAATTCCCTATTTTACATACAAAAGCGGATCATTTATTGTAAAAAAATAGTTCGTTCACTCTTGGTACAGAGCGATTTGAAACGATACAAAGGCATTAATTTTTAATGTAAATATGGACGCAGAAAAGTTATTACTTCTATCTACTGCGTCCATATTTACAAAGAGGGATATAAGTATCCAAAAAATAACACAAAAATTGTGAGTGCATTTTCTATGAAAAAGGTCATACTATTAATATTTTCTGTTTTTCTGTTTTACGTCTCCGTATTCGGGCAGGAAATAACTACCGGATCGCTCGAAGGAAAAATAACGGATAATAATCATCAGCCACTTGCAAACGCATCGGTTTTGGCTGTTCATATTCCCTCGGGAACAAAATATGGTGCAGTTACCCGGGCCGACGGACGATATACCATTTTAGGCATGAGAATCGGAGGTCCGTATGTCGTTAACGTTTCTTTCTTAGGTTATACAACCGAACACGCTGAAAATATTTTTATATCGCTGGGAAGTGCCAGTCTGTTGAATTTTCAGATGCATGAAATAAGTTATGAGCTGGAAGAAGGTGTTGTTTACGGGAAATCGGATCATACTTTTAGTTCAGACAGGACAGGCGCGGCTACATCAATTTCAAGCAAAATAGTTCAATCTCTGCCAACTGTCAACCGGTCTCTATCCGACTTTCTCAGATTGACGCCTCAATTTAAAAACGGCTCATTTGTCGGGCAAAATGATTTATTAAACAATCTTACTGTTGATGGTTCTTCTTTCAACAATTCATTCGGTCTTGCAGGCCAGCCGGGCGAACGAACAGGTGTAGCCCCGATCTCAATCGACGCATTGGAGCAAATACAGATCAACGTTGCTCCTTTTGATGTCAGGCAGGCCAATTTCGTTGGTGCAGCAGTAAATATGGTAACCAAAAGCGGCACAAACGAATTCAAAAGTTCTGCATATTATCAAACCCGTAACCAGGCATTTATCGGAACAAAGGCAGCCGGTTCGACTTTCGACCCGGGAACATTTAATTTTAATATGGGCGGGACAAATTTTTCCGGTCCTGTTATCAAAGATAAATTATTCTACTTTTTAAGCCTGGAACTGGAAAATTACGTAAATCCTGCCACCACTTTTGTTGCCAATGACGGAACTACAGATGCCGGCGGAAATGTCACCAGAGTATTAAAAAGTGATTTAGATGGTCTGAGCAGCTTTCTGAAAAAAAACTTCGGTTATAACACCGGTGGTTATGAAGGATATGATTTCAATACAAAAGCAACAAGATTTATTATCAGACTTGATTACAACCTCAATATCAAAAATAAAATAAGTGTTCGCTATAACTATCTGGATTCGAAAGCGGACCATCTTATGGCCAATAGTAATGTATTAGGATACGGATACAGGCGCGGAACGATTAATTCTCTGAATTTTCAAAATTCGAATTTCGCTATTGTAGAAAATATCCGGTCAATAATTGCCGAATGGAATAGTGTTCTTCGGGACAATATATCAAATAAGGTGATCGCCGGCTATCGGTTTCACGATGAAAGCCGCGACAACCCCGGGAAATTATTTCCCTCTGTTGATATACTGAAAGACGGCGCTACATACACTTCTTTTGGTACCGAACCTTACTCTCCGTATAACTCGCTTACGTATAGCTCTTTTCAACTTCAGGACAATCTCAGCATTTTCTTAAAAAACCACACACTTCTTTTCGGTCTGAATATTGAAAAATATAAATCACGGGATTGTTTCTTCCCCGGAGCCCAGAGTGTTTATGTTTATAACTCGCTGGAAGATTTTTATACCGATGCAAATGGGTATCTGTCGGATCCCGGGCGAACTGAATCTTCTGTAAACCTGAAAAGATTTCAATACCGGTATTCAAATATTCCGGGACAGGAAAGACCCGTCCAACTACTCAAAGTTCTTTACAGCGGAATTTATGCACAGGACAAATGGAACATTACAGACTATTTCAAACTGACATTCGGGATAAGGCTTGACATACCATTCTTCGGAAATACGGGCTACCGGAATGAACAAGTTGAAGGACTGACCTTTAAAGATGAAAACGGCAGGGATGTGAGATACTCTACCGACAAATTACCTAATGCAAAACCATTATTCTCTCCCCGGATTGGATTTAACTGGGATATTTTCAAAAACAATACCACCCGTCTGCGCGGAGGTAGCGGAATCTTCACCGGTCAACCGGCTTATGTCTGGATATCCAATCAGATAGGGAACAATGGAATATTAACCGGCTATCAAAGGCTTGACGGTTCCGGCGGTTCCCCGTTGTACAGCCGTCCGTTTAATCCGAATACCGATACTTATAAGCCTGCAACTGTTACAGGAGAACCGGCATCGAGTTACGAACTGGCATTAACTGATCCCAATTTCAAATTTCCTCAAATATGGAGGACTAATCTGGCAGTCGACCGGAAATTGCCTTTTGATATTGTCGGGTCTGTCGATTTTATTTACGATAAAGATGTAAACAGTATTTATTTTTTCAACGCCAATTTTCCCGAACCGGATTCTTATTTTAACGGACCAGACAATCGTCCCCGCTGGACTTCCGGTAACACAATCAATCCGAACATTATTAATGCCATTGTACTTAAGAATCATCACATGGGCTATGGCTGGAATATTTCTGCATCTCTTGAGAAAAAAATGCGAAACGGATTATACGGGAAAGCAGGATATTCGTACGGAATTGTAAAAAACGCTGTCGATCCCACATCCGTTGCGTCGGGATCGTGGGAATATAACGCACAGTCGGGAAATCCGAACAAACCAGGTATTTCTTATGCTTCGACCTGCCCTGACGGCCGGCTTTTTACAGCCTTACTGTACAAATCAGATTATTTCAAAATTGGATCGACAACTCTTTCTGTTTTTTTCGAATCATATGCAAATGGTCGTGAAAGTTATGTGTACTCAGGTGATATGAACGGAGATAACGGATCATCCAACGATCTGATTTATATTCCGAAGGATAAATCGGAAATGTTTTTTAAAGAATACACTTCAGATGGCACAACCTATTCAGAACAAGATCAGCAAGACGCCTGGGAACAATATATTGAGCAGGATAAATATTTGAGGAAACATCGTGGCAGGTATGCCGAACGGAATGGAGTAGTTCTTCCGACTATTACAAGACTTGATTTCAGCATTACCCAGGAACTGACTCCGAATATATTCGGAAGAAAAAACGGGTTCATTATCCGCATGGACATTTTTAACCTGACAAACCTGCTAAATAACAAATGGGGAGTCGGACAGGAATTACAAACGAACTTACCACTTTTGTATCAGGGGACAGACTCTGACGGAAGGCCGGTATATAATCTTCGTGACATAAATGGCAAACTGATAGACAAATCGTATACGCATACTGCATCTTTGGATGATGTATACAAAATACAATTATCTGTAAAATGGATGTTTAATTTGTAACTAATTGATAATAAGTATTAAATGATGTATTTCCCGTAATTTTCCGAAGCAAATTTTAAATGCGTATGAAACGAAATAAAACAAGTCTTTCTATCTTTGATAAGATAACCAAAGATCACATACTGATGGGAACTTTATATCAAAAAAAAGATAAGATTATACTTATCATTTTTTTATTCATGATTTCGTTCTGTGTGTTTGCGCAAAATGAAAAACTTACGTTTTCGCCGCAATGGCTTCCCCAGGCACAGTTCGCCGGCTATTATGTGGCTATGGATCAGGGATTTTATAAAGATGAAGGCCTCGATGTGACGATTATTCATCCTTCGGCCAGTGCTTCGGCTTTCGATTATCTGAAAAAAGGGAAGGCTGATGTTATTTCTTCCTTCCTGATGGATGGCATCAAGCAACGTGCAAAAGGAGTGCCTCTGGTCAATATCGGTCAGCTTTCGCAGCATTCCGCGTTAATGATGGTTACCAAAAAAAGCAGCGGCATCAGCCAATTAAAGGATCTTAACCATAAACGATTGGGCATCTGGAACTCCGGGTTCGACGACATTCCCATTGCCATGATGCGGGAAAATAACTACCAGATAGAACTGGTACGTGTTCTGAATACCATTAATTTGTTCCTGATGGATGGCGTTGATGCATTGACCGTAATGTATTACAATGAATACGACCAGATTATAAACAGTGGCGTCAACGAAGATGAACTGAATAAATTTTTCTTTTCCGGGTACGGATTCGATATTCCGGAAGATGGATGGTATTGCCTGGAAAGTACCTATTCAGAAAAAAAAGAGGCACTTCAAAAATTTATAAAAGCCACGCTGAAAGGCTGGGAATATGCAGCACAGCATAAAGATTACACGATTCACCTGGTAGTCAGTGAGATGAACAAGGCACATGTCGCATGCAACAAAGCCCATCAGAGCTGGATGCTCGACCGGATGCTCGATCTGATTGAACCCGGCAATAAAAATGTTGAAAAGGGACATTTGCTTGAACAGGATTATTACAGGGCTGTAAACATTTTAAAATCAAGAATACTTTCTGATTACAAAGACTCTGATTTGTTGCTGGAAAATTTTTACAGGCCTTTGGCTAACTAATGAATAACTTGTTGAAAATGAAAAAAAATAGTCTTTCGTTTAAAATTATAAGCCGGATCCTGCTTGCGTGTATTGCCCTTGGCCTGATCATTTTTTCGCTGTATTACTATTTTACCCGTTCAACAATTGAAGAAGCAACCCGGAAAGATGCAATATCACTGGCAGAAAACAGTATAAACAAAATTGAAGAAATAATAAAGCCGGCAGAGCTTATCCCAACTAATCTGGCATGGATTATTGAAACCGGTTCCATTCAAAAAGATTCAATACTGTCGTTCCTGACCAAACTGGTGAAAAACAATCCGGCAATTTATGCAAGTGCCATTGCTTTTGAACCGTATTCTTTTTCAGCCGGACAAAAGTTCTATGCACCTTATGCTTTCAGGAATGGCCCCCGGATTGAAACCACTATTCTCGGTTCGGACGAGTACAATTATTTTATTATGGACTGGTACCAGATACCGGCCACACTGAAACAGCCGTACTGGTCGGAACCATATTACGATGAAGGTGGAGCAGGTGCTTTGCTTTCAACTTATTCGGTACCTTTTTATATGAATAAAAACGGGCAGCGGGTGCTGGGAGGAATTATTACCATCGATATTTCGCTGACATGGCTGACTGAGATCGTTAATTCAGTAAAAATTTTTGAGACCGGCTATGCGTTTCTTATTTCCCGGAATGGCGTTTTCGTTACGTATCCCGACAGCTCGTTTATTATGAACGAATCGGTTTTTTCCCTTGCGAAAGAGCAAAATATGCCGGAGCTGAGGGAAATCGGGCGAAGCATGATCAAAGGAGAAAGTAACCTGACCTCGGTAAATGATCCGGAAAAGGGGAAAGTATGGATTTACTATGCCCGGTTACCCTCAACAAAATGGTCGTTGGGAGTAGTTTATCCGCATAACGAAATGTATGCTTCACTCCGTAAACTGAATATGTTGATTCTCCTGCTTTCGTTGGCCGGCCTCGGTGTCCTGGTATTTTTTACGATAGGAATCATCAAGCGGCTGCTCAGTCCGCTCACCAAATTTTCGAAATCGGCACGGGTAATCGCCGAAGGAAATTTTAATGCTGAACTTCCCCGGATTAAATCGAACGATGAGATGAAAGAGTTGCACGATTCGTTCGAATTTATGCAAAAAGAACTGGCTGATTATATCACGAACCTGAAAGAGACCACTTCGGCAAAAGAAAAAATAGAAAGTGAACTTCGCATTGCCAAAGAAATACAGATGGGAATGATCCCGCATATTTTTCCGCCGTTCCCGACGCTGAAGGAAATTGACCTTTTTGCGTCGCTTGAATCGGCCAAGGAAGTCGGCGGCGACCTTTACGATTTCTTTCTGGTCGACAAAAATCACCTTTGTTTTGCCATTGGCGATGTGTCGGGCAAAGGGATTCCGGCATCTTTGTTTATGGCTGTAACCCGTACGCTGTTACGTTCGGTTGCCGACAATAAAAAAAGTACGGCCGAAATTGTTGGCTCTATCAGCAAAACCCTTGCACTGAACAACGAATCGAACATGTTTGTAACGTTTTTCCTCGGTATCCTGAACATCCGGACAGGCGAGCTGAAATACTGCAATGCCGGACATAATCCGCCGGTACTGATTAAAAACAAACGGGATGCCGAATATTTTAAAATAACGAAAGCAATTCCGATCGGCCTGTTCGAAGACTTTACCTATACTGAAGAAAGTATGGTCGTTGAATTTAATGATCAGATATTTTTGTATACCGACGGGCTTACAGAGGCCGAGGATGCAAACAACAATCTTTTTGGTAACGACCGGCTTCTTGCAGTGTTACACAAAAATGCAGAAGCAAACCCGAAACTTTTGATCGATGAGACGAAAAAAGAAGTTTCCCGTCATGTGAACGGGTTTGCTCAATCCGACGATTTAACCATGATGAGTATAATTTACTATGGAGGGAAACCCGAAAAATAAGACACTGGTTATCAGAAATAATATTGACGAATTAAAAAAACTCGTCGTATTTCTTGAGACATTGGAGGACGAGTGGAACCTGCCACCCGGCCTGGTCCCGTCAATTAACCTGGCACTGGAAGAAGCATTGACAAACGTCATTTTTTATGCATACGAAAAAGGAACTGAAAATGAAATTACGGTCGATTTCAGGCTTAATGAAGGCTTAATAACCATTGTGATTACCGATACCGGAAAACCGTACGACCCGACCGCAAAAGAAGATCCGGATATTAACCTGTCGGCCGAAGACCGGCCAATCGGCGGTCTGGGTATCTTCCTGATCAAGCAGATTATGAATGAAGTTTCGTACCGGCGGGTTGACGGGAAAAACGAATTAACGATGATGAAAAAAATAATTACAAAATAGTTTTCAAATGAACATTAAAACACAAAAAACAAGCGATGGCGTTCTCGTTCAGGTTGAAGGGAGAATTGACACGACTAATTACAATGAGTTTGAAACAGCAATGAATGAAATTTTTAAAGAAGATGTCAATCAGATTTATCTGGATTGCAGCGGTTTGAATTATATCAGCAGTTCCGGCTTACGGATTTTCCTGACTATTCAGAAAAAAATGATGGGACTTGGCGGAAAATTCAAATTGTTTGCCATGCAACCGGCAATTAAGGAAATATTCGATATCTCGGGTTTTAGTTCCATATTTTCAATTTATGCCGATATAGATGCGGCAAAACAAGCTTAACTTTGAATAGCTCTTTTAACCATTTACAATAATGAAAAACAAAATACCGATCCGGCATTTACTTTCTGTGCCGGTATTTTTTATCATTTTTATCTTCCTTTTTTCTTCCTGCTCGAAAGAGGAAGATGATCCGCAGTCGATTGTCCAAATATCTACAATCGATGCTTTAATGCAGGGTGTTTATGATGGAACGACTCCTCTTTCGGAACTTGCAAAGTATGGCAATTTCGGAATCGGGACTTTTAATGCTCTTGACGGAGAAATGATTTTTTTGGATGGAAAATTTTACCAGGTAAAATCTGACGGGAAGGTTTACCAGCCCGACAGGTCTGTTTTAAGTCCGTTTGCCTCGGTAACCTATTTTAATTCTGACGCAGAATACAATGTTTCTGATATGTCGTACCCCGAGTTAAAAACAACGATAGACAGTTTAATGGTAAGCTCGAACCTGTTTTATGCAGTGCGCTTACACGGAACTTTCAGCCGGGTAAAAACCAGGAGTGTTCCGGCCCAGGAAAAACCATATCCTCCGCTGACAGAAGTGACAGCCAATCAGCCCGAATTTGAAACACAATCGGTTACCGGTACACTGAGCGGTTTTTATTGTCCGCCGTTTGTAACCGGTCTCAATGTTTCAGGGTATCATCTTCATTTTTTGTCGGATGATAAAAGTTTCGGAGGTCATGTACTGGAATTCGAACTTTCCGAAGGAAAATTAATGCTCGACCAGATCAATAATTTCCGGCTGATCCTTCCTGAAGAAGGCGGCTTCCTCGATACCGACCTGACCAATGATTTATCGGGTGACGTGGATGATGTGGAAGGGAACTGACAGCAAAGTTATGCCGGAATAAAATTCAGAAATTTCTTTCAGGAATAAAATTGTGTATTTTTGGGCAACGTAAATCAATTTATAAACCGTGAACAACCGATTATTTTTTTCTCAATTACGTGAAACATAACTAATTGAATGCCATGGCAATGATAAAGTATCATTCTCCTGCCTCATGACAGTGGGGAGTATTAGACGAAAAGAGAAAATTGTAAAATCAAAATAGAAGACAATGAAGAAGAAAATGTACTACACAACGTTATTCTTATCAATGTTCTTATCTGTCAGCGTTTTTGCAAAACTGGACAAGGCCGGGGGAACCGGACTGGAACAGAAGCTGCAGAGCTGTATGTTCCATAAATTCAGCTGTCAGAAAGCTATTGATAAGACACACGAATCAGGGCTGAAATATGCCGAAATTTATTATGACCAATCTCCGGGGAAAGACATCGGAGGAGGGAAAAATCTCCGGATAAATAAGGCGACGCAGAAGAAAACGCCGGTTTTTGCCAAATCTAAAGGTGCTGAATTTATTACCTGCGAGCCGGATAGATGGCAGTGTATCGACCATTTTTCAATAATCACCGATACTCTTTTTTAGGCTTTTTCTGCACAGTATTCGTTTCCTTCGTGTATGTTACCGGAGAGGAGAAGTTTTGTCATTTGACAGGTTTTCCGGTTCCGGCATCGACGATTTACCGGAAATTGACTGTGCAGAGTACGGGTCAGGTAAAATATATCATCAAACTTAATTTTTCAGAATAATGCAACGAAGAAAATTTTTATATACGACAGGATTGTCGGCCCTGGCTGTGACTTTTCAGAAACAGCTTTTAGCAGAAGCAAGTAAAAATAAAAACATAAAACCCATTGACGGCTCGTGGTTCGAATTTCAGCACCATTCGCAGGTGGAAGGAACGCCCTGGAATAAAACGCTGGAAAAATTTACGGCCGAACAATGGGATGCAAAAGTAAAAGAAATAGCAGATACAGGGATGCACTACCTGTCCCTGCTCGATACGGCTATTTATGACAAAACCTTTTATCCGTCGGCGTTGTTGCCAAAACACCAGTTGGGATGCGACGATCCGTTGGAAGTGGTTCTGACCGCAGCCGATAAATACGGAATCCGTTTTTTTATCAGTAACGGCTTTTACGGCAATTGGCTGAAATCGTATGAACTGATGCAGGACAAGGAAGTGCAGAAACTGCGGATAAAAGCGATGAACGAACTGGCTGAAAAATACAGTCATCATAAAAGTTTCTACGGCTGGTATTACCCGAATGAGACCGGGATTCACGGCCATTACGACCAGTTTTTTATCGACTATGTGAATAGTTCTTCAGCCGAGGCGGCCCGGCTAACACCGAAAGCCAAAACGCTGATCGGACCTTACGGAACACGACAGGTAAAAGCCGATGACGGGTTCGTCCGTCAACTGGAGCAACTGAATGTCGACTACATTGCTTACCAGGACGAAATTGGCGTGGAAAAGACAAAAGTGGAAGAAAGCGCTGCCTTTTACGAACAACTTTACCGGGTACATAAAAAAGCTGCAAAAGCCCGTTTGTGGGCCGATGTGGAGATGTTCCGGTTTGAAGGAAACGTATATAAAAGTGCCTTGCTCCCGGCTCCGCCGGAAAGGGTGATTAAACAACTGGAAGCCGTTTCTCCCTATGTCGAAAAAATCCTGATTTACCAGTATGAAGGAATGATTAATAAACCCGGCTCCAAGGTATACGCGGGATCAACCGGATCAACGCATCTTTACGAAGAGCTTGTAAAACACGGATTTTTACAGGATAAAAGCAGGTAAAAATTTATTAATCCTGAAAAACACCAGACACATGAAATAAAAATCAGAAGAACTTTTATGATTTTCTGTTTCCTTTTTGTTCCTGTTTCACTCTTTGCTTCCGGCAGACAAAAAAAGCCGGACAAAATTGTCATTGAAAATGCGGAGATGAAACTGGTGCCCGGTTCCGACGGTGCCCTGAGACCGGGGAAACCTTTCGGGGAAAAAATCCCTGAAATAAAAGATATTATATCCGGTCTTCTTTTTCTTATCTACATAAACTAAAATCCAGTCTAACAAAAAATAATATTGGTCGAAAATTATTGACAGGCATATAACTTATCCGTACTTTTTCAGTCTAATTCGGAAACAATAAACAATTTTTAGCTGTGAACATTAAAATTGAAAACCTGAATAAGGTTTATAGTAATGGAAATCACGCGATCAAAGGGCTAACCCTGAATATAGATAACGGAATGTTCGGACTGCTTGGGCCCAACGGTGCCGGAAAATCAAGCCTGATGCGTATTTTGGTAACCCTGATGAAACCATCGTCGGGAAGTGTAACAATAAACGGTTTCGACATTGTGAAAGACCGGAAAGAAATCCGGAAAATGCTGGGGTATCTTCCGCAGGACTTCCGTTTTTTTTCGAAGCTGAAAACCTACGAATTTTTAGACTATTCGGCCCGTCTGTCGGGGATGAAAGATAAAAAAGCGAGAGCTGTTGCCGTTGATAAAATGCTGGAAGAAGTGGGACTTTTCGAAGCGCGCGACCGGCAGGCCAACCGGCTTTCCGGAGGAATGAAACGCCGGCTGGGAATTGCCCAGGCCCTGATAAACAATCCGAAACTGATTATTGTGGACGAACCGACTACCGGCCTCGACCCGGAAGAACGAATCCGGTTCCGCAACCTCTTGTCAACCATTTCGACTCACGATGTGATCATCATTCTTTCGACTCATATTGTCGGCGACATTTCCAGCACCTGCAAAAACATGGCTTTGCTGAACCACGGTGAACTGGCATACAGCGGTTCTCCCGACAATCTGATTGAACAGGCTGTCGGCAAGGTATGGCTGATCAAAGCAACAGAATCGGAATACATGGAAATCAACGAAAAATATCCGGTTATATCGAATGTACCGACAGACAACGGCTGGGAAATACAGGTCGTGGCCGACGAAATAAACGGCTATTACGGCGAACACATTGCCCCCAACCTCGAACATGCTTACGTTTATTTCATGGAAAATAAATTAAACCAGTGGACTGCTGAATAAATTAAACAAAACGTCATGATTTCTTTTTACAATATCCGTTCAATTGCCTTATACGAAACAAAGACCCTGTTGCGAAGCTGGTTCTTTCGCATTTTTGCCATTATCGCAATTGTGTTTCTGGCCTTTTTTAATTTCGGGGTATTAATCGAAGCAGAAGGTGGCGCCGGCGTATGGGATTTAAAAGGATTGCCATCCATTATTCCGTATGTCAACCTGTTGTTTCTGAATGTAGTACAGGCCGTAATTGCCATTTTTCTGGCATCCGATTTTCTGAAACGGGATAAAAAGCTCGACACAACCGAAGTTATTTATGTTCGCCCGATGAGCAACGGCGAATATGTGGCCGGAAAAACACTGGGAAATCTGTCGGTTTTCATTGTGCTGAATATCATCATTCTGGCGATAGCTCTTGTTTTCAACCTGGTCACCAAAAATATATCGGTTACTTGGGTTGCCTACCTGTATTATTTTCTGCTGATCAGCGTGCCGACCCTGGTTTTTATCATGGGTTTGTCATTCCTGGTCATGTCGCTGATCCGGAACCAGGCCGTCACGTTTGTGCTGTTGCTCGGGTATGTTGCCATTTCACTGTTCTATCTTCAGGATAAATTTTATTACCTGTTCGATTATATGGCTTTCAATATTCCTTTAACCTATTCCGATTTCGTAGGATTCGGGAATCTGGGAACCATTCTGATACACCGGGGAATGTACTTTTTCCTGGGGCTGGCATTCATTTTCTATACCGTTGTCTTACTCCACCGGTTGTCTCATTCAAAAAAGGTACGCTACTTCTCACTTGCGTTTGGTTCGGTTTGCCTTGTCACCGGGATTTATTTAGGAAGCCTTCATGTCGCTTCTTTCCTGAAGGACGAACATTTGCGGAAAGAGATGCTCAGCCTCGATGACGGGTACCTTGGCGTGAAACAGGTGCAGGTAAAAAATTACGATATTAAACTGAAACACCAGGGAGACGCAATTGCTTGTGAATCGACTCTCGGTGTTGAAAACAACACGGACGGCCCGGTTGACAAAGTGATTTTCAGCCTGAATCCGGGGCTTACTCTCAAAAAAATAACTGTCGACGGCAGGGAGCAGGCATACAGCCGGAAGCTGGAAGTGATTGAATTAACCGGTCTTTCACTTGCAAAAGGGCAACAGGCTGAAATTTCGTTCCAGTATGAAGGCAGTATTAACGAAGCCTCGTGTTATCTCGATATTGATGATGAAACGAGACAGAAAGCATACCGTAACTTTTTGTACCAGATCGATAAACGTTATGCCTTTGTTACTCCCGATTTTCTGCTGCTTACACGCGAGAGCAACTGGTATCCTGTGCCGGGTGCCGGGTTCGGACAAAAAAACAGCCAGTGGATGTCGCGTCAGTTCAGCAGTTATAAACTCGACGTAACCACGAATCCCGGTTTAACCGCTGTTTCGCAGGGAACAGCCAGCCACGAGGGCGATCATTTTGTTTTTTCGTCGTCTCATGCCCAGTCACAAATTTCGCTGGTCATCGGCAATTACGAACAAAAACAGGCACGCATCGACGGGCTCGACTTTAACATTTTTGTCAGGAAAGGACACGATTATTTTTCTCCATTCTTCGAGGAAATAAAAGATACAATACCCGGTATTATTGCCGAATCGCTGCAGGATTTCGAGCGGTCGGTCGATCTGTATTACCCGTTCGAACGTTTTTCGCTGGTCGAAGTTCCGGTTCAGTTTTATTCGTACAGCCGGGTTTTAACCGGGGCCAGTGAACAGATCCAGCCTGAAATGATATTATTTGCTGAAAAAGGATTGCTGGTGAGGGATGCCGATTTTTACGGGCGTATGTCAAGACGGAGGGGGTTCGGTCCCAGAGACCAGCAGGAAGAACTTACACCAAAGGAAAAGAAAGTACAGATATTGCAAAATTTCCTGTCGTCGTTTACAGAAGAAGAAGGACGTCCTGATTTCAGCCGTTCGCAGGGGCAGGTAACCGTTGAAGAGAAAGCCAATCCTTATTATATTTTTCCGCTTTTCTACAATTATGCCTATTATATAAAATCGGACCGGTGGCCTGTAACCGACCGGGTTTTCGAAAGTTACAAAAAACAGGGTGCTGATGACAGCCGGGGAACGGGGTTCATTCGCGATATGCAGGGCATGTCGGAAGACGAAGAAGCGAACCTGGCCCTTCTTTCACATAGCTTCGAGGACATACTGAAAGACCCTGAACAGTCGCAGATTGTCGATAATGTGATCGACCTGAAAGGAAAAGCCCTGTTCTCGATTATCGAATGTAAAGTCGGGGAAGATGCTTTTCAGGATTTCCTGTTCGATTTTCTGCGGAAAGCAAAATTTAAAGGGGCGACCATTAACGATTTTAACGAGGAAGTGAAACAGCGTTTCGGCATCGATCTTATTCCCTATATGGAAAACTGGTTCAGCAGCACCGAACTCCCGGCATTCCTTATTGGGAAAGTGAATGCAGTAAATGTTCTTGAAGGTGACCAGCTTAAGACAATGGTAAACTTTAAGGTAAGCAATACCGAAAAAACAGAAGGCATTTTGTCTGCCAATTTCCGGCTTGGGGGCGGTCCCGGCGGCCGGTTCGGAGGAATGGGCGGTTCGGCCGAAACCATCACTAAACTAATTCATCTCGAGGGGAACCAGACAAAAGAGGTAAGCTTCCTGCTGAATGGTACGCCCCGGGGAATCACCATCAACACGCTGACTTCAAAAAATATTCCGTCGGAAATACGGGTTCAGCTCGACGATGTAAAGGAAGATAAAAATGCAGTGCCTTATGAAGGCGAAAAGATTGTTGACACACCGGTTCGTATAGCCGAAGACAATGAAATTATCCTTGACAATGAAGACCCGTCATTCGTCATTTCCCAAAAAGAAGAACAGAGTTTGTTACGCCGGTTATTGTTCCGTGATGAAAAACCGACCGGGAAATATTCTGGTTTTTCAGGATGGAGGCCTCCGCGAAACTGGGAACTTACCACAAACTCCGATTTTTACGGGGCTTATATTCGTTCGGCCTATTACATCCGCTCCGGCGAAGGGAATAAAAAGGCGATATGGAATGTTCCGATCAAAGATGCAGGATATTACGATGTATATGCGTACGTATACAAAAACAGACGAAGGATGGGGCCTCCGGGACCTGGAGGAGGAGACAGAGATGCAAAGGGTGAATATCATTATATTATTCATCACGATGACGGGAATGAAGACGTAACTGTAGACCTGAAAACAGCAGATGACGGCTGGAACCGTCTGGGGGCTTATTACTTTTCTCCCGATACGGCAGTAATTGAAATGACAGACCGTTCGGAAGCCCGTATGGTAGTTGCCGATGCCGTAAAACTGATAAAACAATAAACAATATATCCATGAGAAGTACCTGTGTAAAAATATTATTTCTGTTCCTGACCGGAATCCTGCCCGCCAGGCTTATGTATGCCCAGCAAATACTGACGCTGGATCGGACAATGGAAATAGCAATGAAAAACAGTCCGGAAATACAAAGTTCCCTGCTTAGTCTGGAAGAATCGCAGGAATCGTTAAATGCCCAGAAAGCAGCACTGAAATCGCAGTTCTCGCTGAATCTCAAGCCAATTAGTTTTAGCCGGAACCGTTCTTTCGACGATTATTATTCAAAGTGGTACACCAACGAGTCTCTCGGATCGTCGGGCACATTTACCGTATCGCAGCCTATCCTGTGGACCGACGGAACCCTTTCGCTGGTTAATAAATTCGGCTGGCAAAAAAGTAAAAGCGAAACTTACAGCAACAATGCTGAAGACCGTTCTTTCTCGAACAACCTGTATCTGAGCCTTTCACAACCTCTGTTTACCTATAATACGCTGAAGGTGAAATTAAAGGAGCTGGAACTCGATCTGGAAAATGCCCAGTTGAACTACGCCTTAAAAAAGCTGGAAGTTGAAAAACAGGTAACCCAGTATTTTTATAACGTGTACATGGCACAGATGGATCTCTCCATCTCACAGGAAGAAGAGGAAAACACAAAAAAAAGTTACGATATCACCCAGAATAAGGTTAATGCAGGTCTGGCTGCAAAAGAAGAATTGTACCAGGCCGAACTGAACTACTCGAATGCAAAATCGGATGTGCAGAACGGGCGGGTAACGCTCGAGAACGATAAAGACCAACTGAAACAATATATCGGAATGGATCTGGATGAAATAATCAGCGTGATGGCTGATGTAAATGTCCAGCCTGTGGATATTGATCTGAAAAAAGCCGTCGAATACGGGCTGGCTTCCCGGATGGAACTCCGTCAGTATGGAATAAAAATACAAACGGCCCAGTTCGATATGCTTGCTGTAAAAGCTTCCAACGAGTTTAAAGGAGATATGAGCCTCTCTGTCGGAATCATCGGGAACAATGAAAAGCTGAATAACATTTATGATAATCCTACCCGAAATCCTTCGGTCTCCCTGTCGTTCAACGTCCCTATTTTCGACTGGGGAGAAAAAAAATCAAAAATCAAGGCACAGGAGGCAGTGATTAAACAACAGGAACTGAGCCTGAGCGATGAAAAAATAAGTATTGTTTTAAGTATCAGGCAGGCATACCGGAGCATTCAGAACGAATTGACCCAGATTGACCTGGCCAAACAAAACGAACGCAATGCCCAGTTAACGTATGAAATTAATCTGGAACGCTATGCCAACGGCGACTTAACCAGTATGGATCTGAAAGACTATCAGACTCAACTTTCTCAGAAGAAACAGGATTATGCACAGGCCCTGATCAATTATAAAATTGATTTGCTCAATTTAAAAATTCAGACCCTTTACGATTTTGAAAACAAAAAAGGGATCATTCCTGAAAACATAATGAAAAAAGCTAAAAAGTAAAACCATGATAAAATATAACCCGATGAAAGTACATCTGTTTTTTAGTGGCCTGCTGGCATTGTCTGTGCTGGCAGCCTGTAGCTCCCAAACATCTGATTCGGAAACAGATGTGGCCACTCCTGTGTCTGTCGAAGATCTGAAACCGGGATCAATCGAACAGGTTGTCAATACAACCGGAACAGTTGTTGCAACAAAAGAAGTAAGCCTGTCAACCGAAATTGCCGGAAATTACATTCTGCAAACGAACCCGAAAACCGGGAAGCCTTTCATACTGGGCGATATGGTTGAAAAAGACCAGGTAATCATAGGGCTGGAAGACAAAGAATATCTCAACAATATCAGTCCGGATGAAAAGAAACTGAAACTTCAGATTGCCCAGCAGGAATATACCCAGCAAAAATCGCTTTTCGACAAGGGAGGGGTTACCCAGAGCGATCTCAGCGACGCCGAACTGTCGCTGGTGAGTGCAAAAAATGCTGACGAACTTGCCCAAATCCAGCTGGAAGAGATGAAAGTGCGGGCCCCGTTTAAGGGCGTTATTACCGAACTGCCCTATTATACGCAGGGTACAAAAGTGTCGGCCAGTACGAAAGTAGTAACCCTGATGAGCTACGAAAAATTGCTGCTCGACGTCGACCTGCCTGAAAAATACATCAATACGATAAAAAAAGGAATGAATATCCGGGTGATGAACTACACCCTTCCCAACGATACGCTGCATGGTGAAGTCAACCAGATATCGCCGGCAGTCAGCAGCTCAACGCGGACTTTTACCGCAAAGCTGCTGGTCGATAACGACGGTCTGAAATTACGACCCGGTATGTTTGTACAAACCGACATCATCCTCGACCGGAAGGACAGTGTGATCGTTATTCCGAAGGAGGTGATTATTTCGAATCAGCGGGGCAAATCAGTCTTTACCGTACAGAAAGGTACTGCCGAAGAGAAACAGGTTACCATTGGTTATACCAGCCAGGATAAGGTGGAAATTACTTCCGGCCTGAAAGCAAACGACCGGTTGGTTATCAAAGGGTACGAAACGCTGCGGAACAGGTCTAAGGTGAAGATTATTAAATAGAAAGGGAATGCCGTGAAGAAGTTAAGTGAATTTTCAGTCAAATACCCGGTAACTATCCTGATGCTGGTTCTCGGGGTTATTTTGCTGGGCTACATCTCTTACGACAAGCTTGGAATCGATCTTTTCCCGGACATGAACAATCCGCGTTTGTTCATCGAACTGGAGGCAGGAGAAAAACCTCCGGAAGAAATGGAAAAACAGTTTGTTAAAGATATTGAAGCGCTGGCCATCCGTCAGTCCGATGTGGTGCAGGTTTCCTCTGTGTGCAAGGTAGGAACGGCACAAATCACGGTTGAATATTCGTGGAACAAGGACATGGACGAGGCTTTTCTCGATTTGCAGAAGGCAGTCACTTCGTATTCACAGAATGAAGATGATCTGGACGAGATTAATATTACGGAACACGATCCCAACTCGTCGCCGGTTATGTTGCTGGCTCTGAGCCATCCGACGATTGACAACATGAACGATCTGCGAAAAGTAGCCGAAAACTATATCCGCAATGAACTGGTACGTCTGGATGGGGTTGCCGAAGTTGATGTGTCGGGCGATCAGGAAGAGGAAGTTCTGATTGAAACGAACCAGTATATGCTGGATGCATTCGGCCTGACACTGAGTGGCATCAGTACAAAAATCAGCAACTTCAACGAATCGGTCTCCGGCGGTTCGATCGAAGAAATGGGACTGAACTATGTGGTAAAAGGCGTCAGTCTGCTGTCGTCCCTCGATGATTTTGAAAATATTATTGTCGGCTACAAACATATCGCTGCAAGTGACACGGCATCGAATTATACGCCCATCTTTTTGCACGATGTGGCAAAGGTGAGTTTTGCAAATAAAGACCCTGAAAATATTGTCAGGCTGAACGGCAAACGGTGCCTCGGGCTTTCGGTTTATAAAGAAACCGGGTTCAATACGGTGAAGGCGGTCGACGAAGTTAACACTGCCATCAAAGACATTGAAAAGGCTTTGCCCGGATACCAGCTGACGGTCGTAAACAACCAGGGCAAGTTCATTAATAATGCAATAAAGGAAGTGGAAAACTCGGCACTGATCGGAATTCTGCTTGCGGTTTTCGTCCTGTTCCTCTTTTTGCGCCGGATCGGAAGTACAATCATTGTCAGCGTGGCCATTCCGATATCCATTATAGCCACGTTCAACCTGATGTATTTCAACAACCTGACGCTGAATATTATGACGCTCGGCGGTCTGGCGCTTGGAGCAGGAATGCTGGTCGATAATGCCATTGTGGTGCTGGAAAATATCTTCCGGAATCACGAAAACGGCATGTCGGTACGCGAGGCGGCCATCGAAGGAACATCGCAGGTAGGCGGAGCCATTACGGCATCAACGCTCACCACCATTGTGGTATTCCTTCCCATTGTTTACCTGCACGGTTCGTCCGGCGAACTGTTTAAAGATCAGGCCTGGACCGTGACGTTTTCCCTGCTTTCTTCGCTGGTAGTAGCCATCCTGGTCATCCCCATGATGTTCGATCTTTTTTACCGGAAAAAAACAAAAATTCAGGCAGGTTCAATCAAACTGAAAGGATATGGAAATTTTCTGAAAAAAGTATTGAAAAGAAGATGGCTCATCGTTCTTCTGACCCTGGTTTTAATGGGTGGTTCGGCATTGCTTGTTCCTTTTATCGGTGCCGAATTTATGCCCAAGACCGAAACACACGAGTTTACAATGGATATCCGGATGCCCGAAGGTACCCGTCTGGAACGGACTTCTTCGGCTGTAAAAAATATTGAATCGGTCATTACCGAACTGTTGGGCGATAACCTGGAAACGCTGTACAGTCATATCGGCCCGGACAGCGATAACAGCAGTTCTGAATCGGATATTTTTGAAGGCGAGAATACAGCCAGTATCAAAATTACCATGAAGAAGGAAAGCACTATTGTTTCCAGCCGGGCTATTCAGGAAATCAGCCAGTCGGTAGGCGACATTCCCGGCGTGGAAATCAGCTATGTTCAGGATGAAACGGCTCTTAAGAGTATTCTGGGAACCGACGAAGCACCGGTGATTGTCGAGGTTCAGGGTGAAGACCTCGATGTTATTGAAGATCTGTCGGCAAAAGTAAAGGAAAAGATGGAAGGCCTTTCGGGTATTTACAACGTTGAATCGTCGATGGAAGGCGGTTCGCCTGAAGTGGAAATTATGGTCGACCGCATGAGGGCCGGCATGTACGACCTGAGTGTGAGCGACATTGTTTCGCAGATTGAAGCGCAACTGGAAGGTGAAGATGCCGGTGAAGTGGAACGTCAGGGCGAAATGCAGGACATCGTTCTGAAACTGCCGGACAAGGATTTGTCGCAGCTTAACGATCTTCGTATTGTGAGCGGCGACCAGGAGTTCAGGATAAATGAACTGGCAACGATCCGTATCGGGCAGTCGCCGAAAGAAATTTACAGGAGAAACCAGAACCGTATCGGGCAGATAACAGCTCAGCTGGCCAGGGAAATGCCTCTCGACCAGGCTGTAAAAGAAATAAAAACGGCAATTGCACCAATCAGTCTTCCGGCCGATTATAAAATCAATATTACCGGGGAAGAGGAAAAACGGGAGGAATCGATGTCGAGTCTGGGGTTTGCCCTGCTTCTGTCCATTATCCTGGTGTACATGGTGCTGGCTTCGCAGTTCGAATCGTTGCTGCACCCGTTTACCATTTTACTGACTATTCCGCTGGCCGTAGTCGGTTCCATATTAATCTTTTTCATTACCGGACAATCGTTTAACATGATGGCTTTTATCGGAATCATCATGCTGGTGGGAATCGCTGTAAACGATTCAATTATCCTGGTCGACCGTATCCTGCAGTTGCAGAAAGATGGTCTGGAGAGAAGAGAGGCTATTGCACAGGCCGGCCAGCAACGTATCAGGCCAATTATTATGACCAGCCTGACAACCATCCTGGCCTTGCTCCCGCTCACCTTCGGTATAGGCGAAAGTTCTTCACTCCGTTCGTCAATGGCACTGGCTGTTGTCGGCGGGTTGATCACTTCAACTTTACTGACTTTGCTGGTTATACCTTGTGTGTTCGATTTATTTGAAGGAATGAAAAACCGGATAAAAGGACAAAAAAGTTAGTCTTTTGAACAACAATAAAACTGGTGCATCTTTTCGGTGGAGAGTGCCAGCGACAAAATATTAAAACACGGACTGTGAAATTTATAATAGACAGAAAGACACTGATTAGCATGTTGTTTATTGGCTTAACCCTGCTCGGGTATGTCTCCTATAAACAACTGCAGGTGGAATTGTTTCCCAATGTAGAACTTCCGTTCCTGTTTGTCCAGGCTTCGGCAAAGCAGGAAACGGATCCGGAATACATGGAAAAGGAAGTGGTTATTCCTCTTGAAGGAGTAATCGGAACGCTGGGCGGCATCGAATCGATGGAGTCGAGTATCACCTCCCGGCGGGGAAGTATTGTCGTCTACTACCGGAAAAATGTCGACTTCAACCTGGCCTATCTTAAATTGCAGGAAAAAATCAATACCATAAAAGACGACCTTCCGGAAAACATTACGGTTAACGTAAACCGGGTCGACCTGACCCGGATGAGCAACCAGTTTATGGAATTGCAGGCCCGGGGTAGCGGCGGCGCCGACCGGGTACGCAATGTGGTTGACGAAGATATTGAACCGGAACTGGAAAACCTTGACGGCGTTGCCGGAGTCAGCGTATACGGGGGAAAAGAAAAATCCATTGAAATTATTCTGAACGAAAAGGCCTGCGATGCCTATAAAATTACGCCGGCCACCATCCGTTCCATCTTGTCGAAAAATACCCAGTCGCGTACCTATGTCGGTAATCTGAAAGAAAAAGACAAACTATTTTTTGTGCATGTCACTGCTGAATACGACAACGTTTCCGACATCGAGAACCTGGTTGTGGCCGATGGCCCTATCCTTCTGAAAGATGTGGCCGAAGTCCGCTTCGGAACAAAAGAAGTAACCAGTTACAGCCGGGTTAACGGGAAAGATGCCGTAACCATCCAGGTGGTCAACGATTCGCAGGCCAACCAGATTGAACTGTCGCACAAGGTGCTGGCTCTGGTTGACAAACTAAACGAAAAGCTGAAGACAAAAGATGTGGAATTATCGGTACAGAGCAACTCTGCCGAAACCATGGAAGATAATATCAACCAGATCATTAACCTGGCCATTGTCGGCGGTCTGATGGCTGTTTTTGTCCTCTGGATATTTCTGAAAAATGTACGTATTGTGGCCTTCATTGCATTGGCGATCCCGGTTTCAATATTTACGGCTTTTAACTTTTTCTATGCGTACGGCATCACGCTGAACAGTCTTACGCTGGTCGGGATGGCACTGGCTGTCGGGATGCTGCTCGACAACAGTGTGGTCGTGCTCGAAAATATTTACCGTCTGTCGGGGAAAGGAGTGCCACCCGACAAAGCGGTTGTGCAGGGAACGACCGAAGTGTGGCGTTCCATTGTTGCTGCCACGCTGACCACCATTACGGTATTCCTGCCTTTTCTTTTTTCAGACAATTACCTGATTGAGATGCTGGGGAAAAACGTGGGCGTATCCATCATTTCAACCTTGCTTGTTTCGCTGGTTGTGGCCTTGCTGCTGGTTCCGGCAGGTGTTCATTTCTTCCTGAAAAAGAAAGGGAAACCGATCTTTTTCGAAAAGGTAACCACCAACAACCGGCTCGTACAGGTTTACATTCTTTTGCTGAAGTCGTGCATCCGGCATCCGGCAGCGACCATACTCGGAACCGTTGTCGTATTTTTCCTGACCATCTTTATCAGTCTGGCAGTCAGCGTCAGTTCATTGCAGGAAGCCGAATCAGACCAGATACAGTTGTATGTCACCATGCCTTCCGGCTCAAGCCTGGAAACGACCGACGAAATGGTCAAAAAAATTGAGGATAAACTGAACAATGTAAAAGAGAAAAAAGACATATACAGCACCGTTAAGGAAGAGTCGGCCGTTGTCACGATTCATCTGGCCGATGACTATGAGAATATCGACGGAAGATCGTATGCCGAGATTAAATCTTCAGTAAACGACCTGGTCAAAAACCTGAAACCGGCAGAAATTTCATTTGAACAAACCCAGTCGGGAGGCGGCAGCTTCAGCAGCGGAGGCGGAAATATGATGAATAATTTCGAGCGCCTGCTCGGTATCGGTACCGAAGAAGAAAAAATTGTAATTAAGGGTGAAGATTTTGCAACCATGCAACGGGTGGCCGAAGATCTGAAGTATTATCTCGAAGACATGGACATCATCAGCAGTGCACGGGTAAATGTGTCGGACAACAGTCCTGAAGTGCATCTTCTTTTCGATCCGTTGCTAATGACCGATTACGGAATCAATATGAGCACGGTAACCAGCGAGATGAATTCATTTTCAAAGGAAATATCTACCGGTGTGACCTTTAACCAGGGTACCGACGAATACGATATCACCATTCAACAGGGAGAAGAGGATGAAACTTCGGAAAAAGACGACTCCCGGACAATGGACGACCTGAAAACATTGAAGATAAACGATACGGAAGAAAGCTGGCATGAACTGCAGGATTTTACCCGTCTGGTATATGCCCAGGGATTGGCCGGCATTAACCGGGTGAACCAGGAAAAAGAAATTGAAGTGACCTATCGTTTCGAAAGCGATGCACAGGAATCAAAAGATATACTGGAAGCCTACCGCTACCAGATTGACGCGCTGGTGGCCGGATACACGCTTCCGTCGGGTGTGGCTGTTGAGGTGGTTCACGAGGAAGAAGACCTGTCGGATTTCTATTTCCTGATCATCGCCGCCATTATCCTCATCTTCATGATTCTGGCATCGGTGTTCGAGTCAGTCATTACTCCTTTTGTACTGATGTTTTCCATTCCGCTGGCAGCTATCGGCTCTTTGCTGGGACTGATCATCACGGGCAACAGCCTGTTCAATGCCAATACCATGATCGGCTTCCTGATCCTGCTGGGAGTAGTTGTCAACAACGGCATTATCCTGATTGATTACACCAATATTCTGAGGAAGAGAGGTTACCGGCGTTCACGGGCATTAATGACAGCCGGGCTTTCCCGCGTACGCCCGATTCTGATTACTGCCATTACCACCATTGTTGCAATGGTTCCACTGGCAATGGGACAGGCCGAATATGTCAGTATTATCGGCGCCCCGTTTGCCATTATCGTAATCGGAGGACTGGCCCTCAGTACCTTGCTGACCTTAATATTCATTCCGACTTTCTATTCCGGACTTGAAAATGCGTTGGAATGGTTCAAAGGACTTAACTGGAAATTAAAGACACTGCAAATCGTTTTAGTCGCTGCATCTTTTGTCCTTATTTATTTTAAAGTAGATACAACTACCTGGAAAATGGCCGATCTGGTACTGGCAGTGGTGCTTGTCCCGGGAACAACCTGGTTCGTGCTGAACAGCCTGAAAAAAGCAACCACGAAATTAATCGGCCCGGATGAAAAAGTTCACATTGTTATTCAGAACCTGGTGAAAATATACGATCGTCCCGGACGGTTCGCCCGCGAGTGGGTTGGTGGCCTTAACATACGCCGCCGTGCAGGACTCGAAAAAGAATACCGTTCGATACGCGAATTCGACCAGATGATCTGGCAAGTGCCTTTGCTCGGGTTCTTTGTCTATTTCACTTTTATGTATCTGGAACAGGCTGTGTGGATTTGCGTGATGATGATGATAACTTACCTGTATACCAAACAAATATGGAAGCCGGTCTCCATGTATCTGGATAACCGTTACCGCGATACGCAGAGAAAAATATTCCTCTGGCTTGAAAAATACAGCAACAGCTTTTTGTTCTGGATACTTCCGCTGGTTGAGCTTGTCGTCCTTTTCCTGAAGACAAAATACACCGGGTTGGTGATCGCTTACACGGTACTTTGGTACCTGGGACTGATTATTTCGGTTACGGCCCGGCACCTGTACGACGAAAAAGTGAACATCGAGCGTATTACCGGCCGGTTCGGCTCGTTGCGCCGGGCTGTTTTCCGCCTGGTAAAACAAATTCCGGTCATCGGGAAACGGAATGTACCGTTTAAAGCGCTGAACGGCGTATCAATGGAAATCAGTACTGGGATGTTTGGACTGCTCGGGCCCAACGGCGCCGGTAAATCAACCATGATGCGGATTATCTGCGGCATTTTCGACCAAAGCTACGGGAAAATATGGATCAACGGAATCGATACCCAGGAAAAACGTGAAGAGCTGCAAGGGCTGATTGGCTACCTGCCGCAGGAATTCGGTATGTATGAAAATATGCCGGCATGGGATTTCCTGGAATACCAGGCTCTGCTGAAAGGACTGATCGATGCCGCGAATCGGAAAGAGCGGCTGGAATATGTATTGAAAGCTGTTCATATGTACGAACACCGGGACGAAAAAATCGGCTCTTTTTCTGGTGGTATGAAGCAACGAATCGGCATTGCCCAGATTTTACTGCACCTGCCGCGTATCCTGGTGGTCGACGAACCGACTGCCGGCCTTGACCCGCGGGAACGTATCCGCTTCCGGAATCTGCTGGTTGAACTGAGCCGCGAACGCATCGTTATTTTTTCGACCCATATCATCGAAGATATTTCCAGCTCGTGTAACCAGGTAGCTGTGGTTATCCGCGGACAGGTGAAATATCACGGAACGCCGGCCGGCATGGTGAACCTGGCCGAAAAACTGGTCTGGCAATACGAAATGCCGGCTCCGGAATTCGACAAAATGCCCGACAAGCAGATGGTCGTTTACCATATACGTGTCGGTGAAAATATCAGGGTGCGTATCTTATCGAAGGAAAAACCGGCACCCGATGCGGTTGAAGTAAAGCCTTTGCTCGAAGATGCATACCTGTGTTTGATTAAAGACCTCAAATAGAAACCATGAATACCCGAAATTTGAAATTCAGAAATACCTGCAACCTCACCGGTAAAATGATCCGTTACAATTTCCGGATTGTGTTTGCCGGACGGTTTATCTGGTTTTTGCTGGCTGCCTTTGCTTTTTACATTTTTATTGCGGTCACTTCTGTCTGGAACGGGAATGTACCCGACGAGGAGTTCGTTTACAATACCTTGTTGTTCCCGGCCATCCTGCTTGTTTTTTACCCGATGACTTTCGGAATACAAAACGATGTGGATGCGGGCATTCTCGAAATACTGTTCGGCATTCCCGATTACCGTTACAAAGTATGGCTGGTCAGGTTTATACTGGTGTTTGTTCTTGTATTCCTCATCCTGCTCGGATTCTCTGGCATCAGCAGTATTCTTTTAACGCCGGTTAACCTGTTCGAAATGACGCGCCAGCTTATGTTCCCGGTACTTTTTCTGGGGAGCATGGCCTTTATGTTTTCAACTATCATTAAAAACGGGAACGGTACTGCCGTGGTAATGGTAATTATTGGTGTGCTGGCCCTGATTCTATCCGACAGTGTGGAAAAAACGATGTGGAATATTTTCCTGAATCCGTTTAATGTCCCCCGTAATATGAATGAAATGATCTGGGAAAGTATTGTCCTGAAAAACAGGATTCTTCTGGCTGTCGGCTCGGTCTTGTTTTTATTGTACGGCCTGTTTAACCTGCAAAAAAGGGAACGGTTTATTTAAAAAAACAATAACATATCAGTAAGATTGCCCGGCAGAAGTAAGAATTTCATGTCAACAGTAAAAATTGGCTATTTTTGCACGAAATTTTATTTCTTATGCTGATTATCGATTCGCCGTCCAACGACGCTTATTTTAATATTGCTTCCGAAGAATATTTGCTGAACAAGTATCCGGAAGAAGAGATTTTCCTTTTATATGTCAATGCCCCGTCGATTATTGTGGGACGTTTCCAGAATACACTGGCCGAAATTAACATGGACTATGTTCATGCAAATAAAATTAAAGTTGTACGGCGGATGTCGGGAGGAGGGGCCGTTTATCACGATCAGGGAAATCTGAATTTTTCGTTTCATACGCCAGTGGGAGACAACGATTTTTCTGATTTTTCAAAATTTACCCGGCCGGTAGTCGATTTGTTAAACGGACTGAATGTTCCGGCCCGACTGGAAGGACGAAATGATTTGCTGGTTGACGGGAAAAAATTCAGCGGGAATGCAAAGCTGGTAAGGAACGGAAAGATGATTCAGCACGGAACGATTTTGCTGAATTCTGAAATGGCAATTTTAGGCAATGCTTTGAAAGTTAATCCTCTGAAATTTAAAGATAAGGCTGTTAAGTCGGCCCGTGCCCGCGTAACCAATCTTATTGATTACCTGCCCAAAGGAACAACGGTCGACAGTTTTAAGGCATTGCTCATCGATCAGATCATAAAAGATAACACGTCGGCAAGCACTATTCATCGTTTGACACCTGATGAGACAGCAGGCATTAGAAAACTGGCCGATGAAAAATACAGCACCTGGGACTGGAACTTCGGCGTTTCGCCGGATTATGATTTCAACAAAGCCATTAAAGTTGCGGCTGGTTTTATCGAACTGCACCTGGATGTGAAAAAAGGGGTGATTCAACATGCCCGGATATTCGGCGATTTTTTTGCCATAAAGCCCATTGACGAACTGGAAAAGAAATTTGCGGGTGTGAAACACGAAACAGAAGCTATTCAACAAGTGCTTTCGGGCGTTGACCTTACCGAATATTTCGGTCCTGTCACGTTAAACGACATCATTGAATTGTTCGTGTAGCCCTTCTGTATCCATCACTGACCACCCAAAAGAAGATTGACATTTGAATATAAACCACGGAAACACCTCATGCGATATCAAACGGCACTTGGGGTTTCCGCAATTTTATTATCATTCAGATAGCTTTTTATAACGTATCAAAAAATCTTATCATCAGGTTGCAATAATCGGCAAACACGGTAAAAGGAAGCGTTTCAAACCTGTCGTAAATGTCGTGGTATGCTGAAATCCCCCCCATTGTATAAATGAAAAAAGAAGGGACTCCCTGCTGATAAAACGGGCAATGATCGCTGTTGCAGGCTTCTCCTCTCACCTTTACGGCAGGAACCAGGTGATACTTGTCGTTTATACTTTTGATCGTGTCAAACTGTTTTTTGAAAATACTCCCGTTTACAACTGTTATCCCGTCGTCACCAGTCCCTGCCATATCGAAATTCACCAGAAATTTTATTTTTTTCAAATCAACCGGAGGATTGGCAACAAAAGCTTTCGAACCGAGTAAACCGTATTCTTCTCCCGTAAGGGTAACAAAAACCATTGTATATTTAGGTCGGGCCTGTGCGTAATGTTTTGCCATATTCAACACCATGGCAACCCCGCTGGCATTGTCATTTGCTCCCGGGAAATACACCTTCCTTCCCATCATTCCCAAATGGTCGTAATGGGCCGTCATCACAATCATCGAATCGGGTTCAACATTGCCCCGGATATAACCGATAACATTCTGGGTCTCATATTTTTTAATAAACTTTGCATTTACCCGGATATCTACTGTTTTGATGGTTTTGGGATCCATATCCTTTTTCAGGGTCACTACAGGCCTGATACCCTGTTTTATTGCAGCCCTCCATGTGAGTTTTTCATTTGTAAGGATAATAATCCCTTTCATGTTTCCTTCAGCCGTTTCGGTTAGAAACTTCACATTTTCATCCGTTTGTTTTTTTATTTCCGGCGATTCTTCCTTCTCTTTTCTGGAATCGATTAACAAAAACGCCCCGCTGGCCTTCGATACAGCGGATTCAAGTTCCTCTTTCGAACCAAGTTGTTCCCTTGAGATGCTGACTACCGGAAAAATTCCGTTTACCGACGGGCTTGCCGGTTCAATTAAATAATCGACTGCCGGTTTCAGCTCTGTATCATTGATTTTCAGAAATACGAGTGAAGGCAACGTATTGACTGAAATATCGAACTTCTGGAAATATGATTTTTCGGTAATCGGAGATAAACCCAGTGACTGGAATTCACCGGCAATGTAATCTGCACTTATTTTGTCGCCTTTTTCCACATACCCCCGACCTTTAAAAGCCGGCGACGACAATGTGTTTACAATTTGTTTGGCATAACCGAGGTCTTGTGCAAATCCCGCAAAAGAAAATAAAATAAGTACAAATAAGAGTTCTGTTCGTTTCATTTTTGCTTTTAAATTATTACTGTTACTTTAAATAAATAATGGCAATCCTAACCTTTCTCCGAAGATTTCTGATCTATAACTAATAAAAACAGTTTTTCCTGAATTTTATTTCCCGGAAGTCAGCCTTGCCTGCAAAAGTCACTTGTGTATTTTTTCAAGTAACCTTTTCTTATAGAATGGGAAAATAGAGTTTTGTACTCACAACAGAAAGTTAAGAAAACTTAAAAATTTACATTTGCCATGTATTTCGTATAAACTGTTAATATCTCATCCCGATTTTATTAGAACCGGATAATTCCATTGTCATTTTCTGTGTTTTTGAACATTAAATTGTTGATTAGTCGTGCTGCGAATATTAAAAAAACGACATGCGTTTTTATACCTTCGCTTAAAGCGAATTTGAGATTATGCCATACAGAAGATTACCAAACACAGACCAGGCAAGAATGAGGGCCATGGAAGCCTGCCTGAAAAAAGGAGAAACAACTCCGCTCAATATATTAGCTTTTAGCCAGCAATGTCTTGAACACCTTCAGCTTTTTTATCCAAAATTTTCGAATGCCATAGCACAGCTACAGGCTTCAAAGGAAAACCAGTTTAAGTGTTCCAGGGATTACGGAGAAATAGTAAAGAAGGCAAAATTGTATATTTCCCATTTCATGCAGGTACTGAACTTCGGGATAATGCGGGAAGAAATAAAACCCGAAGTCCGGGAATTTTACGGACTGGATGTTGACAGCAAGGCTATTCCCCCGTTAAATCTTGAATCACATGTGCTGAAATGGGGCGAAAGAATAATTGCCGGCGAACAAAAACGGACCATGCACGGAGGAAGTCCTATTTATAATCCGTCAATTGCACTGGTAAAGGTTCATTTCGAAGAATTTAAAGATGCATACCGCCATCAGAAAATGTTGCAGAATATTACAAACAGGGCATCATCAAAGGTCTCTGATTTACGGGGAGATGCCGATTCTCTGATTCAGCAGATATGGAACGAAGTAGAAGAAACATTCAGCGTCTATCCTGAAGATATGAAGCGGGAAAAAGCATCGGAATATGGAGTGGTATATGTCCTCCGTTCATCTGAAATAAAACAGATGGAAGCAAATAAGTTGCAAAGAAATATTATATTTTCCTGAGAAAACCTTCCGAAAACATAAATAGAGTTGAGCAAAAAAACAGTTATTAAACATTGTGCTATAAAATCCTGATTAGCATGGATTTTAACATCAACTCTGTCAGAAGAAGAAAATTTTCCTTTGACTTCCCGATCATGCCATCCGCTGGCACATATTCCCTACATACAAGCTGGATTTACCTCTGCTGCTAATCTGGAAAAGTTTAAGCAATTTTTGAAGTCATTAAAAAGGGCCGGAAACCGGCCCTTAAAAGGTTCACCGGGAATTGATTGATTAATTTATGGATTGCCCGGTGGAATAAAAACCCGAATGAACTTTTTGTTCATTCACTATAATAAACCCGAAGAGAACGATTTTAGTATGTTTGTCTGAAAAAAATGTTGTCTTTATATTTTTCCATTATTTCCGTGAATATATTTTTCTTCAGGCAAAATATGGATTATCATGAAACAAAAAATTTTTCAAAACCTCGTATGTCCTAAGTTATCGTACCTTCCCCCGGAGAATATTTCAGATATCCGGTTTTTGTTATCCGACTGGCTATTTTTGCTAAATTTGTCGCATGATATCCGGCATTAAACGACTATATCAAAAATACATTTACGGGGTGATGGGAACGCTGATCTTCCACATCCTGCTTTTTTCGTGTTTCCTGTTCGCAGAAATCAATAAAAAAAAAGACATAAAGGAGGAGGCAATTGTTTTGGATTTTTCAACTCCCGAGGAAATTAAGGTTAAGCCGGAAAAAAAACAGGAAGAAAAGAGTTCAGACCGTAATTCCCCTTCGACCCAAAGCGAAAAAAGCGCGTCAACCAGCAACAGGGCGGTAAATGATGCGCAAAAAAAAGATGCCTTTTTCGATAAGGAATATCTGAATGATGTAAAGGAAGCCCGAAAACTTGTTGATGACGTAAACCGTCAGTTGTCGCAGAAGATTGCCGGTAAAGGTGATTTTGAAATGCCTGAAATTACAACAAAAGGAGAGAACCCTGATTCAATAAAAAATGTGATTTATTCCGGAAAAAGCAATATCCATTATTATCTGGAAAACAGGTATCATGTTAGTTTAAGAAATCCGGTTTACCTTGCGAAAGGAGGAGGTAAAATAACCGTCGATATTGCTGTTGACCGGGATGGGAATGTGGTCAGGGCGGAACCTCGAGCTTCGTCTGTCAGTGATCCTATGCTACCTGAATATGCCCGTAGCGCTGCGTTACGTACAGTTTTTAACACAGACCACTCTGCTCCTAAAATACAAACCGGAACAATTACGTATACGTTTGTGGCCCAGTAATAATATCCGTTTGACCGGAAGACATAAGTTTAACATCAATTAACATTTTTTTGACAAAATTCAAAATTTCGGGGAGTACATTTGTAATACATTTTTTTTCATAAGTTTAGGTTTAGTTAGATTAGTTAGTTTCATTAGAGGAAAAGGTAGGTTATTCAACCTACCTTCTTTTTTATGTGGCTATTTCCGCTTCCCAAAGTATAAAAAATAAAATCAGCTCAAAGTATTTGTTTTTTCAACATTTTATAAACATATTTATCCTCGTTTTTTTAGGAAATACATGAGTGATTCTGAGAGGAGATAGTGTTTATCTTGCGATTTTGACAAAAAGGAATTAAGTAAAATGGTTAATTACTCAAACGATGAGCTTCTGAATGGAATTCTTCGGAATGACAGTGTAGTTCTGCAATTCATTTACAAGAATTTTTATTATAGAATAAATTTTTTCATTAAAAAAAACAATGGAGATGATGATGATGCCAATGATATCTTTCAGGAGGCTATTATTGTTATTTACCGGAAAATTAAGGATAAAAGTTTGGTTCTTGAGTGTTCTTTCGATACCTATTTATACTCTATTTGTCGCTTTCTGTGGCTAAAACAGCTTGAAAAACGCAGAATCGAAAAAGAACGCATATATGACAATCAGGAATATCGGGAAGATATATACGATGAGCCGTTGAATCGTACTGTTGAGATGAATGAACGGTACCGTTTGTATCAAAAGCATTTTAAGAATCTGGGAAAGGATTGCCAGAAAATACTGCAAATGTTTTTTGATAAAGTCCCATTGAAACAGATTGCTCAGGTTATGGGTTTTAAAGGCGAAAAATATGCAAAAAAACGTAAGTATAAATGTAAAGAATATCTGATAAAAAGCATTAAACAGGACATGGAATATAAAAAGATACTGGAAGACGATGTCTAGTCTGTTAATCTCTGTTCGATTTTAGAACAGCGTCAATTGGTTGGTCAACAGGTTCATTTAATTCGCAGGGGTTTTTAGGGAAGAAACAGTATGCAATCATATTTGTTAAGAAGCTTGTAACAGAAGTGTGGTGGAAATGCTCAAAAGTGCGATATTATACTCACAAAAAAATCCGGCCTTTACGACCGGATTTTTTATATCGGTTAATTTTGTGTTTACAGTTTTACAATGTTTTTGCAACTTCCACTTCACGGAATGATTCAATAAAATCGCCGACTTTTACATCGTTGTAACCGATTACATTCAGCCCGCATTCATATCCTTTCTGAACTTCTTTCACATCTTCCTTAAAACGTTTCAGTGAACCGAGATCTCCTGTGTAGATTACAATTCCGTCGCGGATTACCCGGACTTTAGCAGAACGGTACATTTTCCCGTCGCGGACAATGCAACCAGCAATAGTACCTACTTTGGTAATTTTGAATGCTTCCAGAACTTCGGCAGTACCTGTAATCTCTTCTTTGATTTCCGGAGAAAGCATACCTTCCATCGCTGCTTTTATCTCGTTTATTGCATCGTAAATAATTGAATATAAACGAATATCAATGCCTTCTTTTTCGGCTAACTTACGGGCTTGCATCGACGGACGTACCTGGAATCCGAGAACAATTGCATTGGATGCTGCGGCCAGCAAAATATCTGATTCGGAGATTTGCCCGACAGCTTTATGTTTTACATTAACTTCTATTTCTTCGTTTGAAAGTTTGATCAGTGAATCGGACAGCGCTTCTACCGAACCGTCAACATCACCTTTCACAATCAGGTTCAGTTCCTGGAAGTTCCCGATTGCAATACGGCGGCCGATTTCGTCCAGTGTGATGTGTTTCTGGGTTCGGATTCCCTGTTCACGGGCCAGTTGTTCCCGCTTGTTGGCAATGGCACGTGCTTCGCGTTCATTGTCCATGACAATAAATTTATCACCGGCCTGTGGCGCTCCGTCCAAACCAAGAATCATGGCCGGTTCAGAAGGACCGGCTATATCTATGCGCTGGTTCCGTTCATTGAACATTGCTTTTACATGCCCGAAATGTTGTCCGGCCAAAACCATGTCTCCGTGATGGAGTGTCCCGTTTTGAACCAGCACTGTGGCTATGTACCCACGTCCTTTATCAAGCGCCGACTCAATTATTGTACCTATTGCTTTTTTATCTTTATTACCTTTTAGTTCGAGCATTTCTGCTTCAAGAAGAACCTTTTCGAGTAATTCGTGAACACCTTGTCCGAATTTTGCAGAAATATCCTGGCTCTGGTATTTCCCTCCCCATTCTTCAACAAGAAAATTCATATTGGCTAATTCTTCTTTTATTCTATCAGGATTAGCTCCAGGCTTGTCAACTTTATTGATGGCGAAGACGATAGGTACACCGGCAGCCATTGCATGATTGATCGCTTCAATGGTTTGCGGCATGATTGCATCGTCTGCAGCAATAATAATGATGGCAATATCGGTAACCTGGGCTCCTCTCGCACGCATGGCAGTAAAGGCCTCGTGCCCGGGAGTGTCAAGAAATGTGATGGCCCGTCCGTTGGGCAGTTTTACGTGATAGGCCCCGATATGCTGGGTAATGCCGCCTGCTTCACCTGCAATTACATTGGTATTGCGGATGTAATCGAGCAGTGATGTTTTTCCATGATCGACATGTCCCATTACTGTAACAATAGGAGCTCTTGGATGTACCTCATCCGGCAGATGATCTTCCTGATCTTCAATCGATTCATGAATGTCAATGTCAACAAATTCGACTTTATATCCGAATTCGTCGGCTACAACCGACATCGTTTCAGCATCGAGCCGCTGGTTTATCGATACAAACAGTCCCAGGCTCATACATGTCGATATTATTTGATTTACCTGTACATTCATCATCGAAGCTAATTCAGCAACTGATACAAATTCGGTAACCTTCAGCACATTTTTTTGTGCATTTTCCAAATCGGCTGCAGCAGCCATACGGTCACTTACCAACTGACGTTTATCGCGGCGGTGTTTTGAGCCTTTCGATTTTGTTTTTGTGGTCAGCCGGGCCAGCGTATCTTTTATTTGTTTTTGTACGTCTTCTTCACTTACTTCTTTTTTCAGCTGCCGTTTTTTCCGTTTTCCTGTGAACTCTTGTCCTTTTTTACCGGATCTCTGTGTCTGGTCACCCTTCATTACGTCGATCCGTTGCTGGGGATGTTGATTGATTTCCCTTCCTATACGTTTCCTTTTTTTCTTCCGGGGTTGTTGTGTATTGTCTCCGGATGAGCCCGACTGTTTTTTCTCAAGCTCAATTTTTCCTACTACAGTAGGGCCGGCAAGTTTATCTACCCTTGTTGGTATTGTACTATCAGTCTTTTCTTTGTGTATTTCGGTCTCCGCTTTAACCTGTTCATGGGCGGTAGATGCTACTTCAAGTCGTTCCTGACGGCGCTGACGTTCACGTTCTTTACGCTCTTCTTCTTTTTGCTTTTTACTTTTTTTTGCAGGCCTGGTTTTCTGGTTCAACTGGTCGAGGTCAATTCGTCCGACTACTTTTACTTCTTCTACTTTCGGTATGTCGGTTTTAACCAGCTCAGGTTCTTCGTGATAAACGGACTGTTTTTCAGTCTCAGGAACAGACTTTTCCGCTTTTACTTCTTTTTCGTTTTCTTTTACTGCCGGCTTGGGTTGTGGCTTCGGTTCCGGCTCGGCAGGTCTAACTTCAACCTGAGGAACTGGCTTTTCTTCCGGCTTTTCTTTCTCCGGCATTGCTTGTTCTTTCTTCTTTTCGTGGGTGAAACTCTCAAGGTCAATCTTTCCCACTATTTTCACTGGTTCCACTTTCACTTGTCCGATTACAGGCTCTTCTTTTTTGGGTTGCACAGGTTTAGGGCTTACAGGTTCTTCTTTTTTTATATATTGCTGCTGTTGCTGTCCTTTGATGATAACTTCATCTTCTTCATAATCATCTTCTTCTTTTTGATGACCTTCATTTAAATCATCCAACGTAATTGATTCTTTTAACCGATGGCTTTTTAGGTTGATCTTTTCCGATTCCTTTTTCAGATCGATGTCTTTTTTATATTCTTTTTCAAGAATATGGTATTCTTCATCGGAAATCTTCGAGTTCGGATTGGAATCAATATTAAACCCTTTTTTATGCAGAAATTCGACAAGGGTGGATATCCCTACGTTGAAATCTCTTGCAATTTTGCTTAATCGTAAATTTTTTCCGCCTGTAATCATAAACCCAATAATTATTTACCTCTGAAAAGTAAGCTTTTTATGTATGCAATTTTAATCAAATTCTGTATCATCCTTTACTCAGGCCTGTTGTTTTTAAACGATTTGAATATTTATTCAAATTCGGACCTGAAAATTTTTAATACTTCATCGACGGTCTCTTCTTCCAGATCGGTACGTTTAATTAGTTCGTTCCTCGATAAAGCAAGAACGTTTTTTGCTGTGTCACAACCTATTGCTTTCAGTTGGTCGATAATCCATCCTTCAATTTCGTCGGCGAATTCTTCCAGATTGACGTCTTCGTCGTCTTCTTCCACTTCACGGTATACATCAATTTCATAGCCTGTCAGCTGGCTTGCCAGACGGATATTCAGCCCGCCTTTCCCGATAGCCAGAGAAACTTCATCCGGTTTCAGATAAACATTTGCCTTTTTATTTGGCTCGTCGATTTTAATGCTGGTTATTTTTGCAGGATTCAATGCACGTTGTATAAACAACTGGGTATTCGAAGAATAATTGATCACGTCGATGTTTTCGTTCCGTAATTCTCTTACAATTCCGTGTATGCGTGATCCTTTCATCCCCACACATGCGCCAACCGGGTCTATACGTTCGTCGTAGGATTCAACTGCGACCTTTGCCCTTTCACCGGGTACACGAACTATTTTTTTGATGGTGATCAACCCGTCGAAGATTTCAGGTACTTCAAGTTCGAATAAACGTTCGAGGAAAACCGAAGCCGTACGCGATAAAATGATTAACGGGTTGTTGTTCCTCAGCTCTACTTTATAGACTACGGCCCGCAAACTGTCGCCTTTCCGGAAATAATCGGTAGGTATCTGCTCTGTTTTCGGAAGAATCAGTTCATTGCCTTCATCGTCCAGAATAAGAATTTCTTTTTTCCATACCTGGTATACTTCGCCGGTAACTATTTCTCCGATTTTATCTTTGTATTTATTAAAAATGTAATCTTTTTCCAGTTCGAGGATCCGGCTTGCCAGATTCTGACGAAGATTCAGGATAGCCCGGCGACCAAAGTCAACCAGTTTGACTTCATCGGTAACTTCTTCTCCGACTTCGTAATCCGCGTCAATTTTTTTTGCCTCGGAAAGGGTAATCTGTGTATTCGGGTCGCTGATTTCATCGTCTGCCACGACTTTTCTGTTCCGCCAGATTTCGAAGTCCCCCTTGTCAATGTTGATAATAATATCGAAGTTTTCATCCGTACCGTAAGTTTTTTCAAGTACATTTCTGAAAACGTCTTCGAGCACACTCATCATGGTCGCTCTGTCAATGTTCTTTAGCTCTTTAAATTCAGCAAAGGTGTCGATAAGATTCATGTTATCCATCTTGTACCGGGTATTAGAATTTAATTATGTTTTTTGCTTCTTTTATTTCTTCAAATTTAAAATGATAGGTGCGGGTTACAGGTTGCTTGTTTTTTTTCCCCTCCACCTTTTCCTTTTTGCAGGTTTCCAGATCAAAACCTTCTTCATTTACATGAAACATTTTTCCTTTATAGGACCCTTCGTTTGTGAGTACCTCAATTTCTTTGTTCTCATTTTTTACATACTGAAGGTACACTTTAAAAGGTTGTCCCAGTCCGGCCGACATAACCTGCAATTCAAAATCTTCAGCTTCACGGTCAAGGTTATTCTCAATATTTCTGTTTACATCAACACATTTTCCGATGGTTATCCCTTCTTTTCCGTCGATAATTACGTGGATAACATTTGCTGCAGAAATACTGACTTCCACAATAAACTGACCTTCATCAAGCTTTTCTTCCGCCAACCGAATTATTTTTTCTTTTTCAATCATATTTATGTAACAAAATAGGGGACTTCTCGATCCCCTATCTTCCGGTTTCTAAATTCAGCGCAAAGGTAATAAATTAATTTGATTGTCAAAATCAATAATTTAAAGCTTTTTTACTGGTTCATAAATATTGATAATGAGGAGCGGCATCCAGACTTGTCATCTGAAAAAGTTTTTTACTTTTGCAGGGTTTGCTTCAGAGCATATAAATTAAAGGATTGAAGACGAATAAAAAAAAGATTATAAACGACCCGGTTTTCGGATTTCTCAATATCCGCTCTGATATTATTTTCGATTTAATAGAACACACGTATTTTCAAAGACTTAGGAGAATTAAGCAATTGGGGCTTTCGTATCTCGTTTTTCCGGGAGCAAATCATACTCGGTTCGAACATGCTCTCGGTGCCTTGTATTTGATGCGTTCGGCAATAGATGTTTTACGAATGAAGGGACATGAAATATCTGAGGAAGAAGCCGAATCAGCATCAATAGCAATATTGCTGCACGACATCGGGCACGGACCTTTTTCGCACGTTTTGGAAAACAGTATTGTTCCCGGTATTTCGCACGAGTGCATTTCCCTTTTACTGATGGAAAAAATGAACATGGATTTCTCCGGTAAACTTGAAATGGCCATCCGGATTTTTAAAGATGAATATCCTAAAAAGTTTCTTCATCAGCTTGTCTCCGGTCAGCTCGATGTGGACCGTCTGGACTATTTAAGCCGCGATAGTTTTTTTACAGGAGTTTCCGAAGGCATTATAAGTGCCGAACGAATAATAAAAATGCTGGATATACGTAATGACCAGCTCGTTGTGGAGATAAAGGGAATCTATTCGATTGAAAAATTTTTAATTGCCAGGCGTTTAATGTACTGGCAGGTTTATTTGCACAAAACGGTACTGTCAGCCGAACATTTGCTGGTCGGAGCATTAACACGGGCCAAAGAGCTGGCATTGCAGGGAGAATACCTTTGGGCCAGTCCCTGCCTGAAATCCTTTTTATACAACAGGGTGTCTATCGAAGATTTTAAGACGAATGGTCCGGTTGAAGGAACGCCCGTGCTGGAACTGTTTGCCCAACTGGATGACAGCGATATTATGTCAGGAGTTAAATCATGGTGCAATCATCCTGATGCTACATTATCATACCTTGCCCGGTGTATTACAAACAGAAACCTCTATAAAATAAAAATCAGGAATAAACCTTTTGAAGAGAATAAGGTCGAAGCAATCAGACAAAAAATTGAAAAATATTTTGGTATCGGACACGAAATGGTAAAATATTACCTTTTATCCGATTCGATAACCAACAGTGCATACAACAAAGACAGCCAGAAAATCAATATATTATTTAAAAATGGAAAGATCAGTGACATAAATGTTGCTTCTGATATCAATCTGTCAGGATTGTCGGAAACAGTCAGGAAATATTTTATCTGTTATCCAAAAGAATTGGACATTAAGTAAATTAATTTATTTTTGTAGCGCTTAAAATTAAATATATGGAATTTCAAGCCACAAGCATTGCTGATTTCCTGAAAGGTACAATTGAAGGAAATCCCAATGCCACAGTTTATAGCATTTCGAAAATAGAAGACGGTAAACCTGGAACATTAGCATTTTTAGCCAATCCTAAGTATAATAAATATATTTATGAGACCGAAGCTACAATTGTGCTGGTAAATAAGGATTTTGTAGCTGAAGGGGAAATAAAAGCCACTCTTATACGGGTTGACAACGCTTATGAAGCATTTGCTTCCCTTCTTGATTTATATCAGCAGACAAAAGAAATTAAAAAGGGGATCGAAAAGCCCTCTTTTATTGATGAATCAGCCGTTGTCGGGAAAGATATTTATATAGGCGCATTTGCTTATATCGGTAAAAATGCCCGAATAGGTAATAATGTAAGAATTTATCCTCAGGTATATATTGGCGACAATGTCGTTGTTGACGATGGCAGCATTATATATGCAGGTGTAAAAATTTACGAAGACTGTAAAATCGGTAAATCATGTATTTTACATTCCGGTTGTGTGATCGGAGCTGACGGTTTTGGGTTTGCACCTACCAATGAGGGCACCTATAAGAAAATACCACAGGTGGGAAACGTGATTCTTGAAGACAATGTGGAAATTGGTGCTAATACCACAGTCGATCGTGCAACAATGGGGTCAACGATAGTACATGAAGGAGTTAAGCTCGATAATTTAATCCAGATTGCCCATAACTGCGAAGTAGGTGAAAATACAGTAATGGCTGCACTTACCGGACTGGCCGGTTCGGTAAAGGTAGGACATCACTGCACGTTCGGAGGTCAGGTCGGAGTAGCCGGGCATCTTTCTATTGGCAATAATGTAACTTTTGGTGCCATGAGTGGTGTAACAAACAATGTAAAGGATGATAAAGTTATGCTGGGAGCACCGGCAATGGATATTGCGCAGGCATCCAAAGTACTTGTTGTTTATCGCAGGTTACCTCAGCTAAGAGACCAGTTAATAAGGCTGGAGAAAGATCTGGCAGCTCTGAAAGAGCAAATCGGCTTAAAATAGAAAAACAGAAGAATTTTTTTTGAGATGATAATTAGACAAAAAACGCTCGCCCGTGAATTTTCGCTAAGTGGGAAAGGATTACATACAGGGTGCATTGTTACTATGACCTTTAAGCCTGCACCTGTCGGACATGGCATCAAATTTCAGCGGGTAGATCTGGATAATAAACCTGTACTTGAAGCAAATGCTGCCATGGTTGTTGACACATCAAGGGGAACAACCATTGGCAAAGGTGAAGTACGGGTTTGTACGATAGAGCACAGTCTGGCTGCATTAACAGGTCTGGATCTTGATAATGTTTTAATCGGAATAGATAATGAAGAAGTGCCTATCATGGATGGCAGTTCGAAAATATTTGTCGATGCAATTCAAAAGGCAGGGATTGTTGAACAGAACGCAGAACGCAATTATTTTGTTGTAAAAAAGAGAATTGCGATTAAAGATGAGAAGACAGGCTCTGAAATTATAGCCCTTCCTGATAATGATTACAGTCTGAATATAATGATATCATTCAACTCGAATGTATTGAATAACCAGTTTGCAACGCTCAATAATCTCATCGACTTTAAGACTGAAATTGCACCATGCCGTACCTTTGTTTTTTTGCATGAACTCGAATTTCTGCAGAAAAACAACTTAATACGGGGAGGAGACCTCGACAACGCCATTGTTATAATGGACCGGCAGGTAAGCCAGGAAGAACTTGATCGTCTGGCTGATCTGTTCAACCACAAAAGGGTTGAAGTGAAACCTCAGGGAGTACTTAATAATATTGACCTCCAGTTTGAAAATGAATGTGCAAGGCATAAATTGCTCGATGTTGTTGGCGATTTGTCCCTTGCAGGAAAGAAGATTAAAGGACGGATCATTGCAACGAAACCCGGACATGGCATAAATACCCGATTCGCCGCACTTCTTCAAAAAGAAATAGAAAAATCGGAGGCTGATAATGCTGTCCCTGAATATAATCCATCGTTACCTCCCCTGATGGATAATGTAAGAATCAGAAGTTTTTTACCTCACAGATTCCCGTTTCTGCTGGTCGACAAAATAATTGAAATAAAAGACAGATACATTGTCGGAATAAAAAATGTCACAAATAATGAATTGTTTTTTACCGGACATTTTCCCGATGAACCGATAATGCCGGGTGTGCTGATTATTGAAGCAATGGCGCAAACGGGCGGTTTATATGTTCTTCATAACAAAACTGAAAGATATTCGACCTATTTTCTGAAGATTGACAATGTAAAATTCAGGAAAAAAGTTGTGCCGGGAGATACCATGATAATTAAAGTGATATTAAATTCGCCCATTCGTAGAGGAATTGCCAACATGAAGGGACTTTGTTTTGTTGGTAATGCGCTTGTGGCCGAAGGCGATTTAATGGCCCAGATAGTTAAAGCAAATTAATTAAGAAACAGAGGATAAGATGAAACAACCATTAGCGTATGTACATCCCGAAGCAAAAGTAGCTGACAATGTAGTTATTGAACCTTTTGTGTCAATTGATAAGGATGTTGTAATCGGAGAGGGAACACGGATCGGTTCCAGTGTGACCATTTTGCCGGGAACACGAATCGGAAAAAATTGTAATATTTTTCCGGGAGCAGTAATTGGTGCCATACCTCAGGATTTAAAATTCCAGGGAGAATATACCACTGTTGAAATTGGTAATAACACCACAATTCGTGAGTTTGTAACGGTACACCGGGGAACAGCATCAAAAGGTAAAACCGTCGTCGGAAGCAATTGCCTGATTATGGCTTATGTACATATTGCACACGATTGCAGGCTTGGTAATAATATTATACTTGGTAACAATACCCAACTGGCAGGAGAAGTAATAGTTGATGACTGGGCTATTATATCAGGAATGACCGGTGTTCACCAATTTTGCCATGTCGGCTCCCATGTGATGATTGGCGGTGGGTCTCTTGTCCGGAAAGATGTTCCTCCGTTTATAAAAGCCGGACGCGAACCTCTTTCCTATGTCGGAATTAATTCGATCGGCTTACGCCGTCGTGCATTTACAAATGAAAAAATTCGTGAGATTCAGGATATTTACCGGTATATTTATCAAAAAGGATTAAATACATCACAGGCTACTGAAATTATTGAAGCAGAAATGCCTGCATCGCCTGAACGTGACGAGATCCTGTTATTTGTAAAAGATTCAAAACGCGGTATTATCCGTGGATATTTTCCAGACTAACAGATTGATTTACAAATATAAGAAAGGCCTTTGAAATACCATCAAAGGCCTTTCTTTTGGGGAGTTAATCAGATTAATTAATTCTTGTTAAATCAGAGCAGGCATGAAACATCTGTTTTTTATTCACGTAAAGAATATCGACTTTGCTCCGAATGTGAACTTAATTTGGGGTTGATTGGAAAACGTAGAAGTATGTCTGCAAAGTCCGTTAAAGTAATTTAGTTGTTTGTTTAAAGGGAATGTGGTAAATTTTTACTGCTTTCCCTTTAAAAATTTTGTATTTCAAGCATCACCGAAAGATTTTCGCCTGGCGCTACAATTAAATTTTCGATTTCATAGTTCAGCTTTAAAATTGAGGTGTTTTTTATTTCATCGGAAGTACCTGCTATTTGCAGAATTGCTGTTCTGTGTGCTTTCAGTATAAGAGACTGGTTTGCAGAGAAACCAACCGGAGGTATTCGCTGTTTTAGTTTATAATCAATGTCGGAGTGGTTGTGTATCTGGACGTACCTTACCGTTTGATTTTCCAGTCTTGGCAAATCAGACCGGATTTCAATGGAATTTAGAAATAAAGGGGCCAGGAACGACCGGTCTCCGTATATTTTGTCTTCATAATAAGCAGCAGTGCGTTTATTCAAAAGTGCTTCCTTTACAGACTGAGGAGTACGTTCCACTGCAAAGACCAGGGTCATCGGACGATGGCTTTTTGTTAGGTTAAAGGTCGTAGCCGTTGTTGCCTGTGCATCGGAATTTGCGAGAATGGTAAGTCCTTTTTCTTCTGCCCAGTGCAATGCTTCAGGATAGTAATCATGCCTGGTTATAATTTCAATCCCGTCAAGCAGTCCGGCTTCGAGTAAACGGGTGTGTGCCGGCCACCAGAGGGTATGTTCCGGTTGTTGCTCTTTCCATCCGGGATGGTCCCAGAAAATGAAAGCACCCTGATCTTTCGCTTCTTCACAGGCTTCGAACCAGCTCTCTCGCTCCAGCAAATTCACATTTTTTACAAAAATGGCATTCAAATATCCGGGAGGCATTTCTCTGGCTATCTCACCACCCCTGATCAGTATAATCCCCAATTGTCCGGCCAGCGGTTTTGCAATTTCGTATGCAAGATTATGGTCGAATGAAACGTCCTGCGAATGTGGTCTGTATTCTATCTGATCGGTAATAGCAATTGCATCAAGTCCTTCCTCCCACGCTTCCTGAACCCGGATTGTCGGTTTTACATCTCCGTCGGAAGAAACAGTATGTATGTGAAAATCGCATTTCAGGGTTATATACCCGGGAATATTCGGTATTTCAATTTCTTTCCGTTCCTGACCAAAAGCCTGTACGTATATTAAAATAAGAAACAAAAACAGGAAACGTAAATGTAATATCTTCATGTTGGTTAGGTTTTAAATGCCCTTGCAAATTATGAATTTCAGAATGCAAAAGAAATTATTTTATCCGTTTTTTTATGATCAGAACGAATGTTTTTAACTAACTGTTTTACAGATTGTAATACTGGAAAAATGTTCCAGTTGTTTGGGCGTTTGTGCTTACTGTGGCATTTTTGTTCCTGCTTTTTCGACGAATATGCATACTTCTGAAATGAAACCAATAATATCAAACGTAGTTTCGTATTTTTGTTTTCAGAATATAATCAGCAGATAATGAAGAATTCCCTTTTTGGAAAAACATTAACCGAGCTTACCGGAATTGCCAAAGAACTTGGTTTCCCCGCATTTACCGGGAAACAGATTGCCGAATGGCTGTATAAAAAAGAAATTTCATCGGTTGAAGAAATGACCAATCTTTCAAAAAAGAACCGTGAACTTTTAAAAGAAAAATACGGGATAGGCCTGATCGGTTATGCCCGGGTACAGGAAAGTACTGACGGTACAAAGAAATATTTGTTTCCTACCATTCATGGAAAGTTTATTGAAACGGCGATGATTCCTGACCATGACCGGAAAACCGTGTGTGTATCGTCGCAGGTGGGATGCAAAATGGGTTGTTTATTCTGCATGACCGGAAAACAGGGTTTTCAGGGGCAGTTGTCGGCCGGAGAGATTGTCAATCAGGTTCGGAGTATTGATGAATTCAGGGAAGTAACAAACATCGTTTATATGGGAATGGGCGAGCCTTTTGATAATTTGGAGGAGGTGCTGAAGAGTCTTGAAATCCTTACTTCGGAGTGGGGCTATGCAATGAGTCCGCGCCGTATTACGGTGTCAACTGTCGGCATTGTTCCGGCTATGATGAAATTTCTGGAAGCCAGTGAAGCTCACCTTGCTGTAAGTTTACATACTCCGTTTGACGATGAACGCCGGAAGCTTATGCCCATCCAGATGGTTTATTCGATAGAAGAGGTTGTGAACGAAATTAAAAGCTGGGATTTTGGCCGTCAGCGGCGTGTTTCGTTCGAATATATTGTTTTCAAAGGATTGAACGATACTCCCCGGCATGTCAGGGAACTGGCCCGTTTGCTCGGTCAGTTAAAATGCCGGGTGAATCTTATCCGGTTTCATCCGATCCCGGAAACGCCACTCGAAGGGACAGATGAAGAAACACTCCTGAAGTTTAAGGAACAATTAAACAGAAAAGGCATATTAACAACCATTCGTGCCAGTCGGGGACAAGATATTTATGCTGCCTGCGGTTTGTTGTCAACAAAAGAATTGCTGAAGAATAATTAATTGCTTTTACAATGAAAATCCCTCAAAACAAAAGGTTATTAAGTTATGAGGGATTTCGGATATTTTTTTTAATACCGAATAGTTACAAAACGGCTTTTTTCCAGGCTTCAGCCATTAACTGGCAACCGGCAACGGAGGGGTGTACCCCGTCGTTTGTCCAGTAATGGGCAGGTGCAACTTCTGCCGCTTTGTTAAAAACTTCCTGGTAGGGAATAAAAATGGCTTCCATTTCATCGGCAATACGTTTCGCAGCAGCCCTGTATTTGTCGAATTCAGGGAACCATGATTCGTTGACGGCAGAACAGCCTTTCATTGCGAATGGCTCTCCGATAACAATCTGCGTGTCTGGCATCATGCTTTTTGTGTTTCGCAGCAAGCCTAAATAATCATTTTCGTAAGTTTCGACAGTTCCCGTATAATTATGGGTTAATGTATGCCAGTAATCGTTTACACCGACCAAAATACTTAATACATTGGGACGGAAGAGCAGGCAATCCTGCTGCCAGCGATCGGCCAGCTGGAAAACTTTGTTTCCGCTTATTCCCTTGTTGTAAATACTCAGGTTGTAAGTCGGGTATTCGTGCAGCAAATATGCAGCAAGAACAAAAGCATAACCATTGCCAAGTCCGCTGTTTGCATTCGGACTGTTGACGCCACGGTCACGTCCGGCATCTGTAATCGAATCACCCTGTAACAGGATGACATCATTCTCTTTGATTACAGGAACACCTTTCCTGTTTTTTTTGTCAGTAGTCATTACGGCATCCACAATTGCCGGAATACTTGATGCAGCCAAAGTCCCTACAGCTGCTTTTTTGAAGAATGAACGACGGTTAAAATTCATTTTTTTTCATATTAAGTTCAGGATAAATTTTACTCTTTCTTGCACTTTATACATCGGAATTTCAATTAATATATAGCCCAGTTCCGTATAGACATTTACAATATGCTGATGAATTTCACAAGCTTTTTCATAGCTTTCGGTCCGCACCTGGTCTGTTCTGTATATTTTTTTCCACGGGGGAGTGATAAAAACTTTTTTATTGTACCAGAAATCCCTGACGGCCTGTGACAGACTATCCGGAATACGGAACCCGTTAAACCTTGCAAATGCAATCTGGTCGGGAATAGCCCGGTCGCAAAATGCAGTTTCATTGCCGGTAACCGATTGGTAAAAGCTGATTCTCCGTTTTAAAACTTCCTGCTGAAAAGAACGTATGTCCTTTGCCGGTAAAACAGAACCACCGGTTTGTTGCTGTTCGTGAATAATTTCCCTTGCAGCTTCGGCTCCTGTTTTATATCCCAGCTTTTTTAAATGACTGATGACTGCGGATTTCCCAAATCCGGGACCACCGGTTATCACATAAATCTGATCACGTTTTTCCACCCTTTTATAAAACTGCCTAAAAATAATGATAATTGTCCGGAAAAAAGGCACTGGTTTTTTATTAATTGCATAAATGATACTTTCCGCTTTGTAAAATACTGATAAAGTGAATTTTGGGCGTGGATATTTGTGGTTTTCACAAATATAATTGATTGGAAATCGCAACACCCGGGAGAATTACGAATTGAAATCCCCGAGTAATTTATCGGCCATTGCATTGGCTAATTCGATACACTGACCGAATTTGTCTTTTTTGAGCGAACCTTTTTCTTCAACCGGGTTGTAAACCAACTCCCATTTAATGTTTTCTGCAAAATTCATAAGGTTTTTTACTCCGCCGCCATTCCATGAGAAACTTCCGAAAACACCCAGGTAGTGGTCTTTTATACCCATATGTTCGATGGTCGAAACCAGTTTTTCAACATTCGGAAACAGTTCATTGTTGTAGGCGCAACTTCCGGCAATAAAGCCTTTGTATTTAAAAATATCGTTGATGATGTATGACGGGTGTGTTTTCGAAGAGTCGTACACACGGATATTTTTTATGCCGCGTACCGAAAGCTGGCGGGCAATTGTTTCAGCCATTTTTTTTGTATTGCCGTACATCGATCCGTATACGATTACCACACCGTTATCAGTGGTATAAGAACTCCATTTGTTGTACCGGGTCAGTATCCAGTTCAGGTCGCTGCGCCACACCGGGCCGTGGGTAGCTGCAATCATTTTAATGTCGAAACCAGCCAGCTTTTTAATGGCCCTCTGGGTGTGCGGACAATATTTCCCGACAATATTGGTAAAATAGCGCATTGCTTCATCCTCGTAGAATGAGAGATTCAGTTCGTCGTCGAAAACTCCGCCGTCGAGGGTTCCGAAACTGCCAAAGGCGTCACCCGAAAACAAGATACCGTTGGTCTCTTCAAAAGTGGCCATTGTTTCGGGCCAGTGGACCATCGGGATTGTCTGGAACTGAACCCGTTTTTTTCCGAGTTCCAGAACATAACCGTCGTAAACTTCGAGCGCATGAACCGGTTTCAGGTAAAAACTTTCGACAAGACCGAATGTCTTTTTGTTGCCAACCAAAACAATATCGGGATATTTTGCAACAATTGCTTTTAATGCTCCCGAATGGTCGGGTTCCATGTGGTTGATGATCAGGTAATCGATTTTACGGTCGCCTATAATATCTTCAATATCATCCAGATAGTCGTCAATGAACTGACGTTCAACGGTGTCGATAAGAGCTGTTTTTTCATCAACTACTAAATACGAATTATAGGAAATGCCATTCGGGATAGGCCATATATTTTCAAACAAATGGGTACGGCGGTCGTTGTAACCCAAGTAATAAATGTTGTCGGCTAATTTTACCTGGTACATATCTGTATGTTTTTTAATTGAATTATTTTTCCGGATACGAAAGTAGGCATTTTCAGTTAAAACAATTGCGGGTACAGGTCATTACGGGATTATATTTAAGGTTTTGCTCATAATCGAAAAGGAATTGCTGAAAAACGTATTTTTGTAAAAAAGTTTTCAGCAGATGGAACTGAAGAATGTAAATAAGCTTATGATTTTTCCGCGTATCAATAAGATTATCATTATTGTTTTCGCGATTGCTTTTGTACTGACCGGTGTCAGGGCATACCAGTTGTTTAAATATATTTTCGAGGTAAACGTAAAGCACCAGGCCAGCATCATTATTCCGCGGAATGCCGGTTTCGGGCAGGTAACCGATTCGTTGAAAAAACATGATATCCTGCTCGATTACAGAGCCTTTAAATGGGTCTCGAAACGGAAAAAATATGAGAAAAGCATCCGCCCCGGGAACTATTCGTTCAGCGCCGGTATGACGACAAACCAAATTGTAAATATGCTGAAATCAGGTGCACAGAAACCGGTTGTTGTTACATTCAACAATGTCCGTACATTTGAACAGTTGGCAGCTTTAGTGTCGAAATATATTGAACCTGATTCAGTTACAATGCTTCAGAAATTGAAAGATCCGTCTGTTGCCACGCACTATGGTTTTACGGAACAGACTTTTCCCTGTATGTTTATTCCCAATTCGTATGAATTTTACTGGACAACGACGCCGGATCAGTTTACCGACCGGATGGCTGCCGAATACAAACGTTTCTGGAACGAAACGCGCAAAAAGGAAGCCGGCGAAAAAGGCCTGACACCGGAACAGGTCATTACACTTGCCTCTATTGTTCAGGAAGAAACGGCGAAAAACGATGAAAAACCAATCGTGGCAGGTGTTTACCTGAACAGGCTGAAACAGGGCATGTTACTTCAGGCCGATCCCACCGTTAAATTCGCGGTCTGCGATTTTACGATCCGCCGTGTGCTGAATGAACACCTGCTGACCGATTCGCCATACAATACCTATAAATATGCAGGCCTGCCTCCCGGCCCGATCGATTTCCCGGAAATATCGAGTATCGAAGCCGTGCTGAATGCCGAAAAGCACAATTACCTGTACATGTGTGCCCGTGAAGATTTTTCGGGATACCATAATTTTTCGGCGACCCTGAGCGGCCATAACCGGAATGCACGGAAGTATCAGGCAGCTCTCAATAAAAATAAAATCTGGAAATAACGAAATGGACGGACGTCAGCGACAAAATGTAAAACCGGGGCAACTGGTTGAAATCGTGATGAAACAGCATCAGCAAAGCGGAGAACTGACCGAAGGTTTTGTAAAACAAATTCTTACAAATTCAGCTTTTCATCCGCGTGGTATAAAAGTAAAACTGGCAACCGGCGAGGTTGGACGGATAAAAAATATAATTGATGAGGAATAGATAAAATTCAGAGACAGAACGTTTCCGAAAAATGCAGTTTGTAACATTGCTGTAATTCCATCTGAATATTTGAATGGAATATGAATTTTTATCCATTTTTATGTCTCCGGTTGTGATTTATTGCCAATAATCAGTATTTTGTGCAAATTTTTTTAGAAAAAGCCTGAATACCTGTTAAATCGTATTTTTACTTCGGTCTGAAAAGAAAATGAAAACCAATAATATTGGCTGACTTAATTAATTGAAAAAATGATCTGGAACGAAAAGATTGAATGTGCGGAACGCGGGGAAATAAGAGATCTTCAGTCGAAACGACTTGTTGAAACCGTAGAACGTGTTTATCACAATGTGCCCGCATACAGGGCGAAAATGCAGGAACTTGACCTTGTCCCTGCCGATATAAAGAGTGTGGATGACCTGCATAAGCTGCCTTTTACCATGAAGGCTGATTTGCGCGACAATTATCCGTTTGGTTTGTTTAATGTTCCCATGAGCGAAATTGTGAGGCTTCATGCTTCGTCGGGAACAACCGGCAAACCAATTGTTGTCGGATATACCCGCAAAGACCTGAATTCATGGGCCGAAGTAGTTTCCCGTGCATTATGTATGGCCGGTGTGCACCGCAGCGATATGGTACAAATAGCATATGGTTATGGTCTGTTCACCGGTGGACTGGGACTTCATTACGGGTGCGAGAATCTGGGAGCAACCGTAATTCCGATTTCCGGTGGAAATACAGCAAAACAAATACAACTGATGCAGGATTTTCAGACATCGGTGATTGCCTGTACTCCTTCGTATGCACTTTACCTGGCAGAATCCATTGAAGAAGCCGGTTTGAAAAAAGAAGACCTGAATCTGCGGGTCGGTATTTTTGGTGCTGAACCCTGGACTGAAAACATGCGTCGTGAAATAGAATCAAGACTTGGTTTAAAAGCAATTGATATATACGGGTTGAGCGAAATTATCGGACCCGGGGTTGCGTGCGAATGCGAGCACCAGTGCGGTATGCATATCAGCGAAGATCATTTTATACCTGAAGTGATTGATCCTGTGACATTGCAACCGCTATCTCCGGGTGAAAAAGGAGAACTGGTTTTTACGACCATTACCAAAGAAGGAATCCCGATGATCCGGTACAGAACGCGAGACCTTACCCGTCTGATTTACGACAAGTGCGAGTGCGGCCGTACTTTGGTCCGTATGGAAAAATGTACCGGGCGTTCCGACGATATGCTGATTATTCGCGGTGTCAATGTATTCCCGTCGCAAATCGAAAGTGTATTGCTTGAAATGAGCGAAACGGCTCCGCATTATCTTATTACTGTCGAACGCGAGAACAATTTGGATATTTTAAACGTAATGGTTGAAGTACAGGAACAATTCTTTTCTGACGAAATCAAACAGCTGGAAGGCCTGCGCAAAAAAATTACGCAGAAAATACATAACGTGCTGGGGCTTTCAGTTAATGTAAAACTGGTTGAACCTAAAACGATTGAACGTACTGCAGGCAAGTCAAAACGGGTAATCGACAACCGAAAATTATAGGAGGAATAAATTATGATTGTCAAACAACTTTCTGTGTTTCTGGAAAACAAGAGCGGCAGGCTGAATGAAGTTACAACGTTACTGGGCGATGCTCATGTGAATATTTCAGCCTTTAATATTGCCGATACTTCGGAATTCGGTATTCTCCGGATGATTGTTTCCGATTCTGAAAAAGCACTTTCTGTTTTAAAAGCAGCACATTTTTCAGTCAGTCTTACCGACGTGGTGTGTTTATGTACTCCCAACCAACCTGGTGCATTGGCCAGAGCTTTGAATATACTGGTCAGTGAAGGGGTCTTCATCGAGTACCTGTACGCGTATTCCAATGAAGGAACAACAGCTAATATAATGCTGAAATCGACAAATCTTCAGAAGTGTGCCGGTGTCCTGGAAAAATATAAGAAGGAACTGGCAGCGACAAGTGATTTGTACAAAATATAGGAACCTGATTATTACCTGTCGGATTTGCCGGACGATAATTCGGTGCATTATGCTGTGGCATAAAATGTATCGAATTGTTGTTTATTAAGATTTGTTGACAAAAGATATCCTGATTTTAAAAAACCAGCAATATCCGATTATTGTTATAATTTTGTATCCCCGATAGTTGGGAGACTGTCGGGTTTTTAAATAGTAAGAAAAAAATGAAGAAAATTGCAATACAGGGAATTGCCGGATCGTTTCACGAGGACGCAGCGCAACATTATTTCGGCGGCGAACAAATCGAAATCGTTGAATGCCGGTCGTTTCAAAGTGTATGCGAACTGATTGATGCCGATAAGGTTGATATTGCCGTGATGGCCATTGAAAATTCGATTGCGGGCAGTATTTTACAGAATTATTCGCTGATCCGTGATTTTCATCTGCGTGTGATTGGCGAAATTTATATTCATATCCAGATGAACCTGATGATGTTGCCCGGGGGAAAACGTGAAGATATAAAAACCATTTACTCGCACCCGATAGCAATCCGTCAGTGTACCGAATACATCGAAGCGTATTTCCCGAATGTGAGGATTATTGAGAATCAGGATACTGCGGCTTCCGGGAAAATACTGGCAGATGAAAAACTAACCGACGCTGCCGCAATCGGTAATTTACGTACCGCCGAGTTGTATGGTTTGGATGTGCTTGACAGGGGAATTGAAGCAAATAAGAAAAATTATACCCGTTTCTGGATCCTTTCAAAGCATTCGAACCAAAGTCCTCAGAACAATAAAGCGTCACTTTGTTTTGAAGTAGGACATTATTACGGGGCTCTGGCCAGTGTGCTGAATGTTTTCGCTGAAAATAAAATTAACCTGAATAAGATACAATCAGTACCTATTGTTGGAAAACCCAACGAGTACACGATGCATGTGGATGTGGAATGGGACGATATCGCCAATTACGAGCGTGCCATTCATTCTGTTTTGAAAAAAGTATCGAGTTTGTCTGTTTTGGGCGAATATGTCCGTGGGCAAATTGACATTCAAAATCAATAAAGAGTACAGTTATGAGTAAGATAGGATTATTTTTCGGTCCGTTAAAGGGTTCCGTTCACCGGGTAGCCGATCAAATAAAAAATGCTATTGGTGAAGAAAAAGTAGAAATGATACCTGTAAACAAGGCTGATGTTTCCGACATTAACCGGTTCGATAAAATTATTTTCGGAATATCGACTGTCGGAAAAGAAACCTGGGATTCGGAATATTCGAATACCGACTGGAGCAAATTTTTTCAGAAAGCTGCCGGTGCCGATTATACAAACAAAACAGTTGCAATTTTCGGACTGGGCGATCACATTACTTATCCCGGGCATTTTGTCGATGCAATGGGAACGCTGGCCAAAGCAATCATGAAGAAGAATGCAAAAATTGTAGGTCAGGTTTCAACCGAAAATTATGAGTTCGATGATTCGGAAGCTGTTATTGACGGCAAGTTTATTGGTCTGCCCGTTGATGAAGATTTCGAACCGGAACAAACCGGCGAACGCATTAACAACTGGTTAAACGATATTAAACCTTATTTCGGGTTCTGACGCGGAATAAATTTGTATCCCGGATTTTCCGGGCCTTAAGTTTTCAGGAAAAACTGAACGTGTAACTAACAGAAATGAAACTTATTTAATAATGAAACAGACCCCTGTTGACAAGAAGGTTGTTGACCGTCTTGTTAAACAATTACAGATTGAAAGTATAGGAAATGCGGCCATCCGTGAAATAGTGGCACTGGTAAATTCTGTTGAGGAAGAAACCGGCGTAAGGTATTGCCGCATGGAAATGGGAGTTCCCGGACTGCCGCCTGCAGAAGTCGGGACCAAAGCCGAAATTGAGGCGTTAAAATCGGGTGTGGCCTCTGTGTACCCGATGATGGATGGTCATCCGGCACTGAAAGCTGAGGCATCACGTTTTATAAAATTATTTATTGATGTTGATGTGTCGCCGGAAGGATGTATTCCGACCGTCGGATCGATGGAGGGAACCTATGCTGCACTTTTTGCGGCCAGTAATGCCGATGCAAAGAAAAACACAGTGCTTTTTATTGATCCGGGCTTCCCGGTACAAAAACAGCAGATGATGGTAATGGGAATGCCATACGAGTCGTTTGATGTGTTTAATTACAGGGGCGAAAAACTGCGTGCAAAACTCGAATCCTATCTTTCGAAGGGAAATATCGGTGCTATCATTTATTCGAACCCGAATAATCCCAGCTGGATTTGCCTGACAGAAGAAGAATTGCAGATCATTGGCGAGATGTCGAAAAAGTACGATGTGATTATTTTGGAAGATCTGGCCTATTTCGCCATGGACTTCCGGAAAAATCTGTATACGCCCGGCAAACCACCGTTTCAGGCAACAGTAGCAAAGTACACCGATAATTACGTGCTCTTTATTTCCGGATCGAAAATATTCTCGTATGCCGGACAACGTATTGGCGTAATGGCAATTTCAAATGCCCTTTTCAACCGGAAATACGACAATCTGAAAAAACGTTTTCAATGTAGTTCCTTCGGGAAAACGATTGTGATACGCATATTATATGCCCTTTCTTCCGGAACCTGCCATTCGGCCCAGTATGCACTGGCAGCCATGTTTAAAGCTGCGAACGACGGAGAATTCAATTTCGTGGAAGAAATAAAGGAATACGGGGAAAAAGCCCGGATAATGAAACTGCTTTTCATTGCAAACGGTTTTAAAATCGTGTATGAAAAAGACGGGGACGAGCCGGTTGCCGATGGTTTCTATTTTACCATCACCTATCCGGGAATGACGGGAGAGGAACTTTTAACGAATTTACTGTATTACGGAATAAGTGCGATTACTTTGAAAAATACAGGCAGCGAACGGGAAGGTTTGCGTGCATGTGTTTCGCATGTCGGGCGTGAGCAGTTCGGTGATCTTGAAGCCCGGCTGAAATTATTCCATGAAAATTTCGGATGATACGGAAAACAGACGATGGAGGCTGTAAATATAAACCTGTTAACGAAATACAATTCCACCCTGCTTCAGCTGAGGAATTTTTTTGCAAAAAAAAGTCCCTGTATACTGAGGAAGGGAGAAACATTCATCAATTATGGTGAAGTCTCCGGAAAACTGGGTATTGTACTCGATGGTTTGCTTTACTCATCGTATATTGCGGATAGCGGGAAAGAGTGGATTTCAAATTTTTTCTATCCCCCCAATCATGCTATTGTTACCAGTCACGAAAGTTTTCTGAGGGGTAAAAAGTCGACTGAAGTTATCCGGGCGTATGAGGATTCGAGCCTGATTTACATTCAGAAAAATGAGTTCGACTCCCTGCTCAGTAAAAGTCCGGAACTGGAACACATGGTCCGGATAATGGCAGAGGAAAGTTATGTGCAGACCATGAAACGTGTTTGTGCTTTTCAGTCGTTAAATGCCTTTCAGCGTGTAAAAAAATTTATTTCCGAACAGCGGGAACTGGTTCCCAGGGTGCAGCGTCAGCATATTGCTTCGTATCTGGGAATACACAGGAATATTTTCACCCGCGTTTTGAACAAGTTGTAATTTGCAACTTTTGTTGCACGTTTTGGAAAATGGAACCAATAGCTTTGTATCAGTTATATTCGGAAAAAACAGGAAAACAGATTGATTATATTACTGAATAACACACAAATAAAATAAATATTGACATGGCAAAAGTAAGAGGTGCAGTTGTGGTAGACGAAGAAGCATGTAAAGGTTGCGGCCTTTGTGTTGTTGCCTGCCCGCACGATGTTTTGGGACAGAATAAGCAGGTGAACAGCCGGGGATATCATTTTTCATTTATGAAGAATCCCGAAAATTGCATTGGTTGTTCAAATTGCGCAATTGTTTGCCCGGATACCTGTATTACCGTTTATCGTGTGAAATTATAAATGTTGTTAACATTAAAAAACTTTCAAATAGATGGGAGAATTAAAATTGATGAAGGGGAACGAAGTTATTGCCGAAGCTGCCATACGCTGTGGTTGTGACGGATATTTCGGATACCCCATTACCCCTCAGAGTGAAGTGATGGAAACCCTGATGGCCCGCGAACCCTGGAATAAAACAGGAATGGTTGTTTTGCAGGCCGAAAGCGAAGTTGCATCAATTAACATGGTATACGGCGCTGCTGCTACCGGTAAAAAAGTAATGACTTCATCTTCAAGCCCGGGAATTAGCCTGATGGCCGAAGGAATCTCGTATCTTGCAGGAGCCGAACTGCCTTGTTTAATTGTAAACGTACAGCGCGGGGGACCTGGCCTGGGAACAATACAACCATCGCAGGCCGATTATTTTCAGTCGGTTAAAGGAGGCGGGCATGGCGATTACAGGCTGATTGTACTCGCTCCGGCCTCGGTTCAGGAAATGAACGATTTTGTTGATCTGGCCTTTGAACTGGCTTTCAAATACCGTAATCCGGCGATGATTCTTGCCGACGGGGCAATCGGTCAGATGATGGAAAAAGTACATCTGTCGGAATACAAACCAAGATTGACCGACGAACAAATCGATACTTTATACGGAAGCTGGGCAACCACCGGGAAAAAACATGGCCGGAAAAGGAATGTTACCACTTCGCTGGAATTAGCTTCTGCAAAAATGGAGGAGAATAACATTCGTTTTCAGAAAAAATATGCCCGTATGGAAGCCGAAGAAGTACGGTACGAAACAATTCAGTGCGACGATGCCGATTATATTCTGGTAGCATTCGGGTCTGCCGCACGTATTTGCGAGAAGTCAGTTGAGATGGCCCGCGAAAAAGGAATAAAAGTCGGTTTGTTAAGACCAATTACCCTGTTCCCGTTCCCTAAAAAGATAATCGGGGAAATGGCAAAAAAGGTAAAGGGCTTCCTGACCATTGAAATGAATGCCGGTCAGATGATTGAAGATGTACAGCTGGCTGTTGCGTGCGCCGGTTGCGGTATTCCTGTGAAATATTTCGGGCGTATGGGTGGAATTATTCCGACTCCTGACGAAGTGGTCAACGCGCTGGAACAAAAATTAATCGGAGGATAAACAATGGAAGTACAAGATATAATTAAAGAGGAAAACCTGGTTTACCGGAAGCCGAAACTGCTGACCGGAAATACCATGCACTACTGCCCGGGATGCGGTCACGGAGTTGTTCATAAACTGCTTGCCGAAGTGATCGAGTCACTGGGAATCGAGGAAAAAACAATCGGCATTTCACCGGTAGGATGTGCGGTATTTGCATACAACTATATCGACATCGACTGGCAGGAAGCCGCACATGGACGCGCACCTGCACTTGCAACCGGAATTGTGAGGACAAACCCCGACAAGATAGTTTTTACCTACCAGGGTGACGGCGACCTTGCTTCGATTGGTGCCGGCGAGATTATGCACGCCTGTAACCGGGGTGAGAACATGGTGGTTATTTTCATTAACAATGGCATCTACGGTATGACCGGCGGCCAGATGGCACCAACCACCTTACTCGGTCAGGTGACATCAACAACGCCTCACGGACGTGATGCAGAACGCAATGGTTATCCGCTTAAAATAACCGAATTAATTGCCCAGTTGCCTGGTACTTCGTATGTTACCCGTCAGTCGGTACATACCCCTTCAGCTATACGGAAATGCCGGAATGCAATTAAAAAGGCTTTCGAATCGGTGATGGATAAAAAAGGTACTGCTTTTGTCGAAATAGTATCAACCTGTAACATGAACTGGAACCTGCCTCCTGTTGAGGCCAACAAATGGATGGAAGAAAATATGTTCAGGTTTTATCCGCCGGGCGATATGAAAGACAGCGCAAAAGCCGACCCGGAAACTTTTAATCAGAAATAAAATTGTTAGTTATGACAGAAGAATTAATCATAGCCGGATTCGGAGGACAAGGTGTATTATCGATGGGAAAAATTCTCGCATATTCAGGAGTGATGGCCGGACAGGAAGTTACCTGGTTCCCGTCTTACGGTCCTGAAATGCGTGGAGGAACTGCCAATGTAACTGTCATCCTGAGTGACAAGCGGATCAGCTCACCGATAATTAATGCTTTCGATACGGCAATTATACTGAACCAGCAGTCGATGGATAAATTCGAAGGGCTTGTAAAACCGGGTGGTACTTTGCTGTACGACCCGAACGGGATTACGCGTCATCCGAAACGTACCGATATTAATGTTTACCGGATAGAGGGAACGAAAGTCGCTGCGGAAGCCGGAAACATGAAAATTTTTAATATGGTGGTTTTGGGTGCTTACCTGAAAGCCAAACCGGTTGTAAGTATCAGCAACGTTGAGGAAGGCCTGAAAAAATCGCTTCCTCCCCGTCATCACAAGTTGATTCCTTTGAACATTGATGCCATTCAGAAAGGATACGAAATGGCAGAAGCTGTTACTACTGTGTAAAAACCTGCAGATGTGTTTATTGAAGGCTGTGCAAAGATTTCATGCAGATGAATTTTTGAACAGCCTTTTTTATTCCCTGTCCTTATTTCCAGAAACGGATGATCAGCGCTTCGGAGAGTACAAATAAAAGGGCCAGCAGCAGGAAATACTGCCATAATTGTTTGCCGTTGTTTAAGTCCTGTAAGGCTTCGGTAATATTTTGTCCTGTGTTTTCGATGAGGTGAAACCGGGCCGGATTTTGTCTCGAGATCATGTCCTGTATTTCTTTTTTCGAATAAAAATAAGGTTTCGACTCGTCGCGTTTGTAGTTAAAAGCAAGAGCTTCAATCGTTTTTTTGCCATCGTTTAGCTCGTAATGTCCGGCGGTTTTTACAAAATCTCCCAGATCCAGTTGAATCATGTTTGTGCCTGCCTGTTTTTCAGAGGGTAAATATTCTTCCTCTGAGTTCCGTTTTTTGAATATCAGTTTTTCGCTGCCCGGGCTCAGCTTGTTCCGGTTGAGCATGATCCGGTTCCGGATGTCGATCGGGTAGGAGATAGGCTGACCTGAAATACTGTTCATGGCAATGTTGTAAACCGAAGGTACAAAAATCAGGTGCTTCATGAACGAGCGGTTTTCCTGGCTGGCCGGAAAAGCAAAAGTATATAGTTTGCCTTTTCCTGCCGGATGACGGCTCAGGGCTGGTTCTCCGTTTCGTAAAGTGAGAAGCGGGGTCTCTGCAACGGTATTTTTTTGTGTGAACCGGAACGTGTTTTCCACTGAAGGAAGATCAGCCTCGTCTTCTTCTTTTTTGAATACGTCGCGGAACAGGATGTCCTTGTAGTTTATTTCTGAAATCTGAACAGAGCCAGTGTCTTTTCCTGTAATTATATTTGAATGAAGAGCAGAAAGCAATGCATTGTACGAATCCGTTTCAGCCTCGTCCGACGGAAAAATCACCAGTGTCCCGGCATTCTCGGTAAACCGGGTGAGTTCATCAGTCAGACCGCTGCTAATGTCTTTCAGGTTGACCAGAAATACACATTGCTTTGTTTCTATCCAGCTGATCTGTAGATTGTTTACTGAGGTTTCCTCGTAATTGACAAGTTCGTCATCCGAGAAAAGTGCATTGAAATATTTTGCCGATGGGTCGCCATCTCCGAAAATTCCCAGAACGTCAACTTTTCCTTTTACCTCGTAAGCAAAAAAGTAACTGTTATCATAAACAAGCGGGTAATCGTCAAGTTCAACTTTCCCGTACTGAAAGCCCGCACTGTTGTTGGTGAAATTCATTTCGATGGTTTTCTCTTCCCCTGCCTTGATATTTATGGCAGAGACAGCCTTTAACGAATCGTTTATTTGCAGCCGCAAGGGGATATTCCGGTATTCTTCGGTTGAAGAGTTGATCACATGCACAAAAAGTTTTTCAGCCTGGTCGATTTTTCTTCCGGGAACCTCGAACCAACATGAATCGATATACAGATTATTAATTTTTCCTGAAGTGAAAGGCATGAAATAGGTCCACATTGTTGTGTCGCATTTCATGTTTGTAAAGTCGAAATTATTTTTCTGAAAGTCGCTTAGTACATAAAATGTTCTGTCGAACCGTTTGCCTGCTTCGTTTAGTTGTTGTCCGGCATAAGCGTCTATTTTGTCAAATTTTACCGTGTTGGGACTTACTTTCAGATCGCCCAGCAGGCTTATAAATTGTCCTTTGTCGAGCAGGTAGCGGTATTGCGGCAGGAAATCGTTGGTTAGCAGCAGAAATCTGGTGCCGGGCCGGTACGAATTTGCTATTTCAATTGCTTTGTTCCGGGCTTGTTCCAGCAGAATTCCCTTATCTCCTTCCAGTCTCATACTGAATGAGTTGTCGATGTATATGGCCACTGCCTGCCGGGCAAGTTGTCTCCCCCGTTTTGTGAGCGGAATATAAGGCTGGCTAAAAGCAATAACTAAAAATGAAATGGCCAGAATCCGGGAAATCAGGATCAGAATCTGCCTGAGTTGTGATTTTTTGCGCGACTCTTTCTTTACCGCTTTCAGAAAATTTACATTGCTGAAGTAAACGGTTTTGTACCGTTTGAAGTTAAAAAAATGGATGAGCAACGGAATGCTCACCGCCAGCAAAGCAAACAGAAAATACGGATATAGAAATTTCATCTGTTTATTTTTTCAATAGCAAAAATAGTAAAAGGCATTAGTGTAGAAAGAAATTATCGGTCAATATCGTTATTTCTGTTCGAATTAAAAGCTCCATCGCAGGCGGGCAAAGGCCAGTTGACCTATATCGCCGTATTCGGTCCCTTTGTCGCCAAAAAACAACTGGCCGGTAAGCATTAGCTCCACATTGGTCTGAAGCGACCATGTGACCGACGGACCGAGATAAAACGAACGGTCGCATGGGTCTAATATTCCTGAAAAATCTCCGCTAAACAACGGCGTAAAAGGGAAAGATGTTTGTCCGAAAATGGAATATTTTGCATACGACAGGTTTTTTGCCGACATGTCGGGATTAAAAAGAATATCCATTCCGCCAGCCTTGCCGGTTGTGCCTTTGCTGTTGTATAAAACACCGGCATGAATGTACAGGCTGTTCCTGAATGTATAATCGCCCGAAATGGAAGCAACTGTCGATTCAACCGGATTTTCAACATTATTTCGCGGAAAGAAATGGGTGAATTCGCCCCTGAAGCCGGCCCCTTTTATATCGCCCGACCAGCCGCCTCCGGCCACATAATCGTCGCCGACCCATCCCGATAGAAGCTGGAAGTCGTAATCCCATCGGGTAAAACGGTACAAGCCGGCCACGGCTCTGTGATGTTTGTCTTTTCCCATTTTACAGACCAGTTCGGCAGAAGAGGTCGTTCCGGTATAGTACTGAACTTTTACGGCGTCGGTACCCGGCCGTTCTTCATAGTCGAAGTCGAAATACGAAAAGGTGTTGAATACATCATTGGGGTTCCACACCAGGCCGATGCCCCAGTTGATGCGTTGCCGCCCGATGCGTACCTGCCAGTTGCCGGTTGTATAATCGATATAAGCCCTGTCGGTTACGGAATGAAAAAACCAGTTTTTCCCTTCGGCCGGTATCCACGAAAGATCGAGCCAGCCGTTGTCGTAATCGATAGTCGACTTGTATTCCGGAAATTTGCTGATCATATTGCCGGACAAAAGCCGGTTCCGCATTTCGATGACGACTGTTGTTTTGTCGCTGGCATACCATTTGAAATTCAATCTGTTATGGATGATATTCGCATTCAGGGTGCCGATATCTGTTCCATAGATCCCTTCACCGGGAAAATAGAACATTTGCAGATCTTTTACATAGCCGTTTAATGTCCATTTCCGTTCCTGGGAATAAGCCTGAAAAACGAAAAGGATAAGAATCAGCAGGATGTATTTTCTCATGCTTTTTTATTTGGGGTTGAAGGCCCCTGCAAAATCCATGACACAGGTCGATCCGTAGCTGGGATGACTTCCGTAAGAGATTCCTGCAACTGTGAACTGCGGATTTAAAATGTTATTCCGGTGGCTGCGGTCTGAAACTCCGTCGTCAATCAGCAGGGAAATAACGATCATGCGGGGATCATCGATTCCGTACGAGATGTTTTCAGCCGCGCAGATATCCCATGTGCCATACCGTTCCATTCTGTCAAACGGTTTTGACCCGTCGCTTCCGAAATGTCCGGTACCTCCGTTTTCTCGTTGGTCTTTCATGTGGTCGTAAGCTGCAAGATAAAGACCCTTTTCCGGGTTAAGCGGCCTTACCGGCCTGGCTTTTTTCAGAAAACAGATACATTCATCCAGTGCTTTTTTCCCTTCAGAAGTAATGATTACCGGTTGCCCCGGGCGGATATATCTTTTCCCGTCGTAAAAAGGACGCAGTTTTTCCAGGTATTCCTCGGCATAAAGAGTAGGATTGCTTCTTGCTTTATTGATCTCTAACATGATCTCTTTTTCTTTTTGAGACATATAATCCGAATTTTTCGCCGTATCCAGTTCATATCCCCAGTTACCCGGAGCGATCAGTAACATGAAAATCAGAAAATAATGGAAAAAGTTCATGATCAGATTTATTTTTTTTGAATATCACTTATTACTCTGCCGTCCTCGATGGTAATAACCCGGTGGGCTTTGTTTACCACCCGCTGGTCGTGCGTCGAGAATATAAAGGTAATATTTTCTTTGTGATTTAAGTTCTCCATAATATCGAGCAGATTTTCAGTTGATTTTGAATCGAGGTTTGCTGTTGCATGATGTTTTCAATATCCTCTTTGGTCGTTAAACCGGCATCAGGCGAAACTGATAATCATCAGATCTCCCCAGGTAACAACACTTCCTTTACTGGCAATGAAATCATACATTAATAAATAGCAAGTCGGGATATTAATAAAAAGTTAAAAAAAGGCAGCTTGTTGTTGTGCAGTGTGCTGGTGAACAGATTGTTATACTTTTTTCAGGAGAATAAAACGGGCATTTTGATGCGATATCCGGAGGCCGGAATTTCAGGTTCTTTTGATTTAAACAGGAATAATTGCCGGTCTTCCTTCATTCTTTTTATCTTTGAGATGCGTTACTTGAAATGACCTAAAATTTAAATAAACCATGAAAAGTGATCGAAGAGAATTTTTAAAACAATCGGCTGTTGTGGCTGCCGGAGTAGCAGCAATGCCTACCATTTTAACTGCCGGTTGTTCTCCCAATGAAAAGATAACAGTGGGACTTATTGGTGCCCTGGGGCAGGGATGGGTTGACATGGAATCTTTTCTGAAGCAGAAAAATGTGGAATGTGCAGCCATTTGCGATGTCGATCAGCGGGTGATTGACAGGAGGGTTGCTGATGCGGAAAAGATTCAGGGCAAAAAACCCGATCAGTATAAAGATTTCAGAAAACTTCTGGAACGAAAAGATATTGATGTGATTATAAATGGTACGCCCGACCATTGGCACTGTATCCCTACTATTTATGCCTGTGAAGCAGGGAAAGACGTGTATACCGAGAAACCGTTGGCCAATTCCATTGAAGAGACTAACCTGATGGAAAAAGCTGTGAAACGTTATAAATCGGTGGTTCAGGTCGGACAGTGGCAGCGTAGCGACCCGCACTGGAAAGCAGCTGTTGATTATTTACATGCCGGAAATATCGGACGTATCCGTTCGGTACGGGCATGGTCGTATGTGGGATGGAAGACTTCGATTCCTGTTGTCCCGGATGAAGCAGCCCCCGCAGGTGTCGATTACGATATGTGGCTGGGGCCGGCACCTGAACGTCCTTTCAATAAGAACCGTTTCCATAAGTCGTTCCGCTGGTTTTGGGATTATGCCGGCGGTTTGATGTGCGACTGGGGGGTTCACATGCTCGACTATGCTTTATATGGCATGAATCAGTATGTACCGAAGTCAGTAATGTCATCGGGTGGAAAATATGCTTTCCCGACTGATGCTATGGAAACGCCCGATACCATGATGACTGTTTACGACTTTGGTAATTTCGGCTTGTTATGGGATCATACAATCGGTATTTACGGCGCCCAGTTTAAACGGCGCGGACATGGAGTTGCTTTTATCGGCGAATACGGAACGCTGGTAGTCGACCGTGGCGGATGGGAAGTGATTCCGGAAACCAAAAGTACCAGCAAAAAAGAAGGTTACGAGGGAATGCCCATTCAGCCCTCAACCGGAAAGGGGCTTGATTTGCACGTGGCTAATTTCCTCGATTGCGTGAAAACCAGGAACAAACCGAATTGCGATATTGAAATCGGCGCACACATCGCCCGTTTTGCTCATCTTGGAAATATTGCATACCGGGTGGGACGTAAACTGGAATGGGACGGTGACAAACAGGAATTTAAAAACGATCCGGAAGCCAATGCTTACCTGAAGGCACATTACCGTGCCCCGTGGGAACTGCCGAAAGTATAACACAATATTCACGATATCTGATTCCCGATGTCCGGTGAATGCATCTCTGGTTCCCGGCATCGGGTATCATTTTTTTTAATAAATGCGTATGCGACCTTATATTTTAGCTGAAACAAACTGGAAAACAGTAAAAGAAACCGACTATCAGTTGGCTGTTTTGCCGTGGGGAGCTACCGAAGCCCACAATTATCATTTGCCGTATTCTACCGATAGTATTGAAGCTGAAACAATTGCGGCCGGGGCAGCAAAGGTGGCCTGGGAAAAAGGAGCCAGGGTAATTGTTTTGCCGGCTGTGCCTTTCGGGGTAAACACGGGACAGCACGATATAAAGCTGGACCTTAATTTAAATCCCCGGACCCAGTTCCTTGTTCTAAACGATATTCTTGAAACATTAAGCCGGCAGGGAATCCTGCGTTTTGCAATTCTAAACAGTCACGGCGGAAATGATTTCAGGCAAATGCTTCGGGAACTCGGACTTAAATTTCCGAAGATGTTTCTTTCGGAAGTGGACTGGTATAAAATGAAGGAACAGAAAGACCTGTTCGATGATTTGGGCGAACATGCCGGGGAAGTAGAAACCAGTCTGATGCTGTACTTCAAACCTGAATGGATGAGACCGCTGGACGAAGCCGGGGACGGAGCTTCCAGAAAATACCGTTTCGATGGCATGAAGGAAGGATGGGCCTGGGCCGAACGCCGGTGGAGTGAGGTTACGGCTGATACAGGTATTGGTAATCCGGCCAGGGCTACGTCCGAAAAAGGAAAATGCTTTTTCGATTTAATGTGCCAAAAAATTGGCAATTACCTTTTTGAACTGGCTCAGGCTGACGATGGTGACTGGTACGAGTAATCCGCGTTCGTATTTCGGAATGCGACAAACAATAAAAAAGAAAAGGCTATCCTGATTTTACAGTGATAGCCTCTCTTTTAGTGTCTTGTTTATCGTATTAATTTGCAGCTAAAATATTCGATGAAATTCTGATATATGTTGTCGGGTTTTTGGGATCATTGGTAATTACAGTAATTGTTTTATTCTGCCGTCCCATTTTTCCTGTTGAATTGAACTCAACTTTTAACGGTACACTTTCATTTGGGCCGATGTCTGTTTTTTCAGGAGTAACAGCGGTACATCCGCAGGATGTGCTTACCCTCCGGATAACCAGATTCCGTTTGCCTGTGTTTTTCAATGTAAAGGTGTGTTCAACCTTATCTCCCTGCTTAATTTCCCCGAAGTCGAAGCTGGCTGCATCAAATTCTGCAACAGGTGCATTTGCCAACTCTTCTGCACTGAGCGCTGAAAAGTCTTCCTCAATAGTTGTGCTGATTCCTATCCTGTTCCGGTAATCCGACGATCCGTTAATATCCAGATAAATACTTTCCATCACGAAACCATACATTTTCTTTTTCGAAGCATCGTAACTAACAGTAAGAATTCCTTTTTCGTGAGGTTTGATTGCCTGAGACGAAACACTGGCTGTAATGTAAGGAGGGGTATTTTTTACTCCCACAGTTACTTCGTTTTCACTATCATTTACCAGTTCCAGTGTCTCTGTTTTTGTTTCTTTGTCAGTTTGTTTTGCAAATGCGATGTGATTGGTTTTTACCCGCAACGGTCCTACTGTCTGAGGATAAAGTTCGGTCAGCGTTTTTTCATGCGGAATGACTTCTCCTTTTATAAATAGCACAACATTCGAATTCTCAGCATTTGATGTGACCCGTATCGATTTATTGAAAGTACCCGGACGATTCTTCGGATTATAACTAACCTTTATATATCCTTCCTCCCCGGGAGCAATCGGTTTTCTTTCCCAATCCGGGGTTGTACATCCGCATGATGGCTGAACGTTGTTAAGAATTAAAGGCACATTTCCCTTGTTCTTATATTTAAACGTAAAGCTTTGAGGTCCGCTTTCTTCCTTGAATGTTCCGTAATCGTGGGTTGTTTCTTCAAACTCTATGGTTGCCTTTCCCGTTTGCTGGGCAAATGTCAGGTTCGAAATAAAAAATAAAATACCTGTAAATACACTTAATACGATTTTCATATTTTTATATTTTTCGTTTAAATAAGTTCCAAAATTTCAAATATAACGATCCGTTATGGAATTATGCTCATTTGTTTTTACAAATCTAAAAATACACTGTCATATAAACTGTTAAAGCAAATAAAGTTTTGTTAATAAAATGTTAATCGGAGGAAATCTTTACAAATTTGATTAGTTTCGTTGTTCGAAGCTGAGAATGAGATAGATGTTATGAACCGGAATTCAATAAGATATATTGTTGTTTTAGCTACAATTGCCGTATTGGGAATTTTCCTGATTCAGTTTTTGTTTCTGAAAAAGGCAATAGATATTAATGAAAAAAAATTTCAGGATAATGTTACAAACGCATTGTATAATGTTGCCGGAGATCTGATTGAATATAACAACAAAGTGTATGGTCAGCATACAAAAATTTCGGAAATGTGCCCGGTTGAACAGGTCTCAAGTAATTATTTTATTGTGAATGTGAATCATGTAATCGATCCCGAATTACTTGAATACTTTTTGATCAGTAATTTTAAAAAAGATCATGTCAGGCTCGATTTTGAATATGCCATTTACGATTGTGAGAGCGACCGGATGGACAACTTCAAACTGATTAAAGCGGAAAATATTTCCAATATGCCCCCGAACGGCCTTGATTCGTTGGATGAATGCAACAGGGAAGAGACAATAATTAACGAACAGCACAGCGGAGAAATAAAACATGTAAAAAAGAAGTGCAATCTTCCGAAGTGTAAGAAATATACATACTATTTCGGTGTTAATTTTCCGGGCCGTTCTGCGTTTTTTCATTCCAGACTGAAACCCTGGTATTTTGCAACATCACTGTTACTGATTTTTTTGCTGTTTTTCGGTTATTCGCTTTACATCATTATTAAACAACGAAGACTGAGCGAGATACAGAAAAATTTTATCAATAATCTCACTCATGAATTTAAAACCCCTATTTCATCTATTAATCTGGCAGCCAGGGTGATAAGTGAACCCGGAATTATTGAACAGCCGAAACGGCTATCGGAGTACTCAAAAATAATTCTGGAACAGAACAAACGCTTGTTATTGCAGGTTGAAAAGGTACTTCAGATGGCTTCTGCCGATAAGAAACGGCTTCAGCTAAATCTTGAAAAACTTGATCTGAAAGGTTTTATTGAAAAAACAATTGCCGAATTCAGAAACAGTCAAAACGGAAATTCGTGTACAATTTATTTTCATTCTGAAGTAGAAGGGGCTGCGGTGCAGGCCGACCCGTTGCATTTTTCGAATCTTATTTTTAATATTCTTGACAATGCAATAAAATATTGTGATGAAGAGCCTTATATTCAGGTGAATGTGAAGGACGAAGTAAAAACATACAAAATATTGTTTGCTGATAATGGTATCGGCATTCCGAGAGAGTTTCGCAAGAAAATTTTTGCCCGTTTTTACCGGATTCCAACCGGAGATGTACACAACGTAAAAGGATTCGGACTCGGACTCGATTATGTGAAAAAAATTGCAGAGAGGCACCGGTGGAAAGTAAGTATAGAAGATAATTCACCGAAAGGAACTATATTTATCGTTAAAATTCCGAAAAGATAGTTTATGGATTTTTCAGGTGAGCATATATTTTTGGTTGAAGATGACCAAACTTTGAATTTTATAATCAAAGATAACCTGGAACAGAATGGTTATAAGGTTACTTCTGTTGATGACGGGCAGAAGGCGATTGACTCTTTTTATAAGGATAAGTTCAGTATTTGTATCCTTGATGTGATGCTGCCCAAAAAAGATGGTTTTTCTGTTGCAAGGGAAATCCGTAAAAAAGATGACCATGTCCCGGTTATTTTTTTAACTGCAAAGTCAATGACCGAGGATCGGATAAAAGGTTTTTCGATTGGCGGTGACGATTATATAACCAAGCCATTCAGCATGGAAGAACTTTTGCTGCGGATAAAAGTTTTTCTGAAACGAAGCGTAAAACCCGGTGACCAGGATGGAGATGCACCAGGCTATAAAGTCGGGAATTACGTTTTTTTCTTTGACAATCTTATTCTTGACTATGGCGATCAGCGGAAAACATTAACCTATAAGGAAGCTGAACTTCTAAAATATTTTTGCGAAAATCCGAATAAAGTGCTTAGCCGTTCCGAAATACTTATAAATGTGTGGGGATCGGACGACTATTACCTCGGGCGTAGCCTTGATGTCTTTATTTCGCGTTTGCGCCGTTATCTGAAAGACGATCCGGATATCAAAATACTAAACCTGCATGGCATAGGATTTCGGTTCAATGCCCGGGTCGCAAAAAATTAATTTAAATGAGGAAGATGACTGTAACTCAATTGATAATTTTGATTCTTATCGGGCTTATGGCAGGTTTGCTTGGCGGGACACTGGGAGTAGGCGGGGGAATCATTGTTGTGCCGGCCCTGTTGCTGATTTTTGGTTTCACCCAGCACCTTGCCCAAGGTACAGCTCTTGCATTTATGTTGCCGCCGGTTACCTTGCTTGCCGTTTTAAACTATTCGAAACAGGGATATGTCAACTGGAAATTTGCAATTATCCTTTCCCTGATGTTTTTCCTCGGAGCCTATCTTGGGTCGCGGATTTCTTTCGCTCTTCCGGATAGCGTACTGAGGAAAATATTTGGCATCTTTATGATCATCGTTGCACTAAAGATGATTTTTTCGAAGTAAACGTCCGTTTTTCCCTTGGTATTGACCGAAATGTCATCCTGAATTTTTTTTCGGAATTTGAATATTCGAAAGTCATACAACTTCAGGATAATTTTTTTAGCTAAACTTATAAATAACCAGTCCTGAACGTAATTTCGGTTCGAACCATGTTGTTTTCGGTGGCATAATGTTCCCCGAATCGGCAATGTCGATCAGTTGTTTCATCGATACAGGATACAGGGCAAAGGCAACTTTCATTTCACCACCGTCGACCCGTTTTTTCAATTCGCCTAATCCGCGGATTCCGCCAATGAAGTCAATCCGTTTCGAAGTACGCAAATCCTGAATGCCGAGTAAATCAGCCAGAACAAGGTTCGAAAGGATGGTAACATCCAGAACGCCAATCGGGTCGTTGTCGTTGTATGTACCTTTTCTGGCGGTCAGTTTGTACCACATTCCTGACAGGTACATACTGAATTCGTGCAAACGGGATGGCTTGTAAATATCAGCTCCGGTTTTTTCAACCTCGAACGAAACGGTAAGTTTCTCCAGAAGTTCATCAGCTGTCATTCCGTTCAGGTCTTTTACTACCCGGTTATAGTCGATAATCTGAAGCTGGTTATCCGGGAAATGAACGGCCATAAAATAATTATATGGTTCGGTTCCCGTATGATGCGGGTTCTGTGCCTTCTTTTCAAGTCCGATACGGGCGGCAGCAGCCGTACGGTGGTGCCCGTCGGCTACGTATGTTGCCGGAACTTTGGTGGCAAAGAGCTCTTCAATTTTCCGGTTTACCTCCGGGTCGTTAACAGGCCAGAAATGGTGTCCGAAACCATCTTCAGCTACAAAATCATATTCGGCTTTTTCCGCGTTTACGATGTTCGAAACAATTTCGTCAATCTCAGGGACGGCCTTGTACGAAAAGAATACCGGTTCGATATTTGCCCCCAGATAACGGGTAAGCACCATCCGGTCTTCTTCCTTGTCGGGCCGGGTTAGTTCGTGTTTTTTGATGATGCCATTGTGGTAATCTTCGCACGAGGCGGCACCTACAATTCCGTACTGGGTACGTCCGTTCATGGTTTGGGCGTAAATATAAAATTTCGGTCCGGCATCCTGCACCAACCATCCTTTTTCCTGAAAATGTCTGAAGTTGCGTACTGCCTTATCATAAACTTTTTCCGAATGAATATCGGTTCCTTCCGGGCAGTCGATTTCCGCACGGGTAATATGCAGTAACGAACATTCTTTCCCGTCAGCCATTTGTGCTGCTTCCGTGCTGTTCATCACATCGTAAGGCAAACAGGCCAGTTTTGCAGCTATTTCCTTGGGCGGACGAAGTCCTTTAAATGGTTTTACAGTCGCCATAAATTTGTATTCTGAAAATGTGAAATAATACTTGTTTGAAAACGCCGGCAAGATACAACGGATAATCGAAACCGTAAATTCCTCCTGCAAAAAAAACGGCGTTTTCAAAAAAACAGGCCGGCAACCGGTACTTATTTTGTTATTTATTTACCTGGAACGTATTGTCGCCTTTTGTGATAAAAGCAACAATTTGTTCGGCAGCCGCAATTCCTGCATTAATATTTGCTTCTTCGGTTTGTGCTCCAAGTTTTTTTGGCGTAAAATAATATCTGCCGGCAAATTTTTCCTCGAAGACGGCTTTACAGTCAGGCTCGATATCCGAAAGGTACCGTATGTCCGGGCGTTCTTCCATGAACCGGCAGAAATCGTCTTCGTTAATTACCTCTTTGCGTGCTGTATTGACGATTATCGCACCTTTTTTCAGGTATTTCAGAATATCCATGTTTACCGAACGGATATGTTCTCCACGGGCAGGAACGTGAATGGAGACAATGTCGGAACGTTCGTACAGTTCTTCAAGCGAGGCGGTTACTTCCAATCCTTCGGAAGCAGCCTGGGCCTTGCTGTAACGGGTAAATACAATCGGGTTCATGCCGAAAGCCCGGGCTATGCGTTTTACATTACGTGCCACATAACCATACCCGTGCAGCCCGATGGTGCGACCGCGAAGTTCGCCTCCTGTTTTTCCGGAGAAGAAATCGCGTACGCCGTACAGGGCCAGTCCTATTGCCAGCTCGGCCACGGCATTGGAGTTTTGCCCCGGCGTATTCATTACACAAATACCTTTTTCGCTTGCCGTTTTTGCGTCGATATTGTCGAAACCGGCTCCGGCGCGCACAACAATTTTCAGGTTTTGGGCGGCATCCAGAACCTCTTTGTCGATAATGTCGCTCCGCACAATCATTGCATCGACATTCTTTACTGCATCAAGCAGATTCTGTTTTTCAGTGTACTTTTCCAGCTTAATAACTTCGAATCCGGCCGATTCGAAAATTTTACAGATGCGGGCAACCGCTACCTCAGCAAACGGTTTGACGGTTGCAATTAAAACTTTAGTCATTTTATTCAAATTAAGTTTAACAAAAATAAAATGTCATTGCAAAGCCAAATCGAAGTAACCCCTCCGGTTACTTTAGCCGTTCCTCATGCTTTAATGACCTATAAGTAAAAAGAGAAGGCAGTATAAAACCGCCTTCTCTCATATCTTCAGGATTTATTTATTTTATATGCATTTCCTTGAACTCCCGCATACAATCGATCAGTGCCTGTACACTTTCTTTCGGCATGGCATTGTAAATAGAAGCTCTGAATCCACCGACCGAACGGTGTCCTTTTATTCCGGACATTCCCTTTGAGGTCGCGAATTTCAGGAAGTCACCTTCCAGATCTTTGTATTCATCATTCATAACGAAGCAGACATTCATCACCGAACGGTCTTCCTTGCAGGTTACTGTTCCTTTAAATAAAGGATTGGAGTCGACTTCATCATACAAAATAGATGCTTTTTCGTTGTTTATTTTTTGCATTGCAGCAATACCTCCTTTTTCCTTCAGCCATTTCAGTGTTTGAAGTGCTGCAAATACCGGAACAACCGGAGGTGTGTTAAACATTGAACCGTTGTCGATGTGTGTCTGATAGTTCAGCATTGTCGGAATAGTACGGTTAACTTTACCTAAAAGGTCGTTCCTGACAATAACAAAAGCGACACCGGCCGGAGCCAGGTTTTTTTGTGCCCCGCCGTATATAATTGCATATTTCGAAACATCAACCGGACGGGATAAAATGTCAGAAGACATATCGGAGACCAATGGAACATTTACGTTCGGGTCTTCATGTATTTCTGTTCCGAAGATGGTATTATTCGATGTATAATGAAAATAGTCAACATCATCAGGAACTGCATAGCCCTTTGGTATGTATGAGAAATTCGAATCTTTTGAAGATGCAACCTCAACAACTTCGCCAAAAAGTTTGGCTTCCTTAATTGCTTTTGATGACCAGGTTCCTGTATTCAGGTAAGCAGCTTTTTTTGAAAGCAGATTGTATGGAACCATACAAAACTGCATTGATGCGCCGCCTCCAAGAAATAGTACGGAATAACCATCAGGGATGTTGAGTATTTCGCGGAACAAAGCAACTGCCTCGTCCATTACTGCAACAAATTCTTTTCCCCGGTGCGAAACTTCCATCAAAGAAAGACCAGTACCTGCAAAATTTTTGATTGCTTCTGCTGTCTTTTCAATGGTAAACTCAGGAAGAATCGATGGACCTGCTGAGAAATTATGTATCTTCATCTGGTAAAAATTTGATTGTTAATAAATACTCCGCAAAATTGCAAATATTCATTCAAATAAAGGAAAATATTTATAAATGAAATCTGAGAAAAATTACTAATGTATATTCTGATTTTTATGTAAAATTTTATAGATCAGATTTTTATATGTTTCTATCCGGTTAGTAATTCGTTAATTACTTTTTCTGCTGAATATTATGCCGGATTAATAAACGGAATTTTGACCACTTTTGCCCTGACCATTTTTGCCCTGATTTTTACATAGATATCTGTTCCGAAGGCAGCATATTCTTTTTTGATATATCCCATTCCGATTCCTTTGTTCAGTATGGGCGACATTGTTCCTGAAGTTACGGTTCCAATCGGATTCCCGTTTTTGTCACAGAGCTCATATCCGTGACGAGGAATTCCCCTGTCAACCATTTCGAAACCGCGTAACTGACGGCTTACTCCTTCTTCCTTTTGCATCAGAAGCAGTTTCTTGTCAGTAAAATTATCTTTATTGAATTTTGTGATCCAGCCTAAACCGGCTTCAATAGGTGATGTAGTGTCATCAATATCATTCCCGTACAGGCAATACCCCATTTCGAGGCGGAGTGTATCGCGGGCACCGAGGCCAATTGGCTTTATACCCTCGTCTTTTCCTGCCTCAAAAATGGCATTCCAGATTTTTTCTGCATATTCATTTGCGAAATACAGTTCGAAACCGCCCGATCCGGTGTAACCTGTTGCCGAGATGATTACATCGTCGATGCCGGCAAAGCGACCGGTGACAAAAGTATAATATTTTATTACAGAAAGGTTTACATCGGTAAGTTTCTGAAGAACCCGGGTCGCCAGTGGGCCCTGTATGGCCAGCTGGCTGATTCTGTCGGACGAATTTTCGAGCTCAGCCCCGGCCTTGTTGTTCGAAACCACCCAGTTCCAGTCTTTATCAATGTTCGCTGCATTAACTACCAGCATATACTTTTGAGGTTCATAGTAATAAACGAGCAGGTCGTCAACAATCCCGCCTTTTCCGTTTGGGAAACATGAGTATTGTGCCTGTCCGGGTTGCAGTTTGCTGATGTCGTTGGTCGTAATTTCCTGGATCAGGTCGAACGCTTTTGGTCCTTTTATCCAGAATTCGCCCATGTGCGAAACATCGAAAACACCCACTTTGTTGCGAACAGTCAGATGTTCTTCCATTATTCCTGTGTATTCAATTGGCATCTCAAAACCGGCAAATTCAACCATTTTGGCACCTGCCTTTTTATGTAATCCGTTAAATGCAGTAATTTTCATTTCAGATGATTGCTAAATTTTTAATTATTGATTGCAAAAATAGCCGGAATATTAAAAACAAAAGCATGAAATAAGTCATTTCGTCGGATTCGGATTAATAATATTACATTTTTTATAGCGCATTGTATTTCAATATTTTTTCATATTATTGTTTGTAAAAACTAAAAACATGTCAATTTCTAAAATTACAAATCTTGATTACCTGAAGGAGATAACCGGTGGAGATCCGGCAGTCCTGAAAGATTTTATTCAATTGTTTCTTGGTCAGATTTCTGAATTCAGGGATGGATTGCAATTATTTCTGAAAGAAAAGAAGTACAAGGAACTGGGTGAACTGGCCCATAAGGCAAAGTCGTCGGTTCTGACTTTTGGTATGGATGAGCTGGGCGCAAAAATGAAAAAACTTCAGTTGAAAACCCAGGTTCTGGAAGATGTTGATTCGTATGCCGGTGATGTGGAACTGTTTGTTGCTCAAATCAGTCAGGCGGAAAAGGAACTTCAGGAAGAGATGAATAAGCTTTAGCGGATTAGGAAAAAGTTGAACTTATTTTTTCAGAAGAGATTGTAAAAGATAATTTCAATTTTTCCATTCAGAATATGAATGTACTCCGAAGGGGGTGTTATGTCTGTCTCCCTGAATTCGGACCTGTTTCCCCAGTCTGAAAACCGGGTAAACAGTTAAGACCTGATTTTTTCATTGAATAAATTCTCCTCAATTTTAAAAGATCAGATTCTGTGAAAATAGTCTCAGAATAATTTTTTAACATTGTCATCCGGATGAAGATGTCTTAATTTTTAACATGTAAAAGATGAGCAAACTGGCTTTAGCAATACAAAACAGAATATTGGTTTCTGATGGAGCGTGGGGGACGTTTCTTCAGAAGAAAGGATTAAAAGCAGGCGAATGCCCTGAACTTTGGAATTTGACGCATCCGGATGATGTGCTGGAGATTGCACAAAGTTACATTGATGCCGGTGCCGATATGGTTGAGACAAACAGTTTTGGGGGAAGTAGTTTCAAACTTGCCAACTATGGTCTTGCCGACAAAGTATATGAAATAAACAAAGCGGCTGCCGAAATCAGCAAAAAGGCCGCAGGTGCTGATAAATTTGTACTTGGTTCGGTTGGTCCTACCGGCAAAATATTGATGATGGAAGAGGTTACCCGGGAAGAATTGTACGATGCATTCAAAGATCAGTGTGTTGCCCTGGAGGCAGGAGGTGCCGATGCCATTGTGATCGAAACAATGAGCGATATTGACGAAGCCTGTCTTGCAGTAAAAGCTGCAAAAGAAAACACAAACTGCGATGTAATCTGCACCATGACTTTCAATAAAACAGTGACCGGCGAATTCCGGACCATGATGGGGGTTTCGCCAACTGAAATGGTGAAACCGCTGATTGAGGCCGGAGCGTCTGTTATTGGCGCCAACTGTGGCAACGGAATTGCCGATATGATCGGAATTGTAAAGGAAATCCGGCAAACAGATGCCTGCATCCCGGTATTAATACACGCCAATGCCGGAATGCCTCAATACCGCGACGGAGAAACAGTTTTTCCGGAAACGCCGGCCGATATGGCTTCTTATGTGCAAAAAATTATCGATGCAGGCGCCAACATTATCGGAGGTTGCTGCGGAACCACACCCGGCCATATTTGTGAAATACGTAAGATTGTTAAAAAATAAAATCGGGACAGAGCAGGCCTCCGGCTTGATTTTTTTGTTCGAAAAATACATTACAAAATGATCCGTAATTTTCAGTTTAATTTTAATGACCTCCATATCGACCGGAATGAAATTTCGGAACTTCTTGGTTTCGGCGGTGAAGAAATGCCGGAACCGTTTCCCGGCTATCTGAATGAAGCATTCAGCGATGCAGCCCGGTTGTGCGAAATAAAAGGGGCTGTTTATATCTCCGATCAGATCCAGTTCAATTCCAACTATTCGGAATTTTCGGTTGACGGGAAATTATTCGATGCAGGTAAGCTGATAACGCGCCAGTTAAGAAAGGCTACATCACTGATCCTTTTTATTTGTACCGCAGGAGAAGGAATCAGCCAAAAATCGCAGGCATTGTTACACGGCGACGATCCGGCAAAAGGATATGTTTACGATGTACTTGGTTCGGTTACCGTTGAAACGGCAATGGACAAAATTCAGGATCAGCTGAAAAACGAATTCCTTTCTTCTGAAATAAAAATAAGCAATCGGTACAGCCCCGGCTATTGCGACTGGAATGTAAAAGACCAGCATGTTTTGTTCTCTTTCTTCCCTGAAAAATATTGCGGAATATCGCTCAATTCGTCTGCATTGATGCACCCGATCAAATCGGTTAGTGGGGTAATCGGGATCGGGAAAGAAATCAAATTTTATAAGTATCATTGTGAAATGTGTAACAGCAGCACCTGTATTTACCGCCGGATAAGGAGCAGGGAAACCAGTTCTGTGAAAGCCTGATCTTTATATTTTAAAATCGGAACTGCAATATGGATATCGTTGTATTTGACGGACATACTCTGAACCCGGGGGATATGTCCTGGGAAGGGCTTCAGAAACTTGGAAACTGCATAATTTATGACTATACCGTTCAGGCAGATACGCTTACCCGAATCGGAAATGCCGAAATTATTTTGACAAACAAAGTCGTTATCGACCGGAAAATCATGGAATCGGCGCCTCATATTAAATACATCGGCGTGCTTGCAACAGGATATAACGTGATCGATCTTGACGCTGCAACAGAGTACGGGATTACGGTAACCAATATTCCGGCCTATAGCACCAACTCGGTAGCCCAATTGGTTTTTGCACATATACTTACTGTTACAAACCGGGTCGAATTGCATTCGCAGTCAGTTCATTCGGGCGACTGGCAAAAAAGTATTTATGACAGTTACACTTTATCTCCCCAGTCCGAAATATGTGGAAAAACACTTGGCATTGTCGGATACGGGCAAATCGGGCAAAAGGTCGCACAAATAGCCAGGGCTTTCGGTATGAATGTGCTGTTTCATAATCGTTCGGTAAAAAATGTTCAGGATGAAAATATTCGTCAGGTTTCGCTGGAAACCGTATTTTCGGAAAGCGATTTTGTTAGTCTGAATTGTCCGCTTACCAATGAAAACTATCAGTTTGTAAATGCTCCCCTCCTGTCAAAAATGAAACATTCGGCCGTTCTGATCAACACCGGCCGTGGCGGGTTAATCAACGAAAACGATCTGGCCGGTGCTCTGAATGCAGGACAGATTGCAGCTGCCGGCCTCGATGTGATTTCTGTTGAACCTCCTGTAAACGGTAACCCGCTGTTTCAGGCAAAAAACTGTTTCATTACCCCGCATATTGCATGGGGCACTATTGAAGCCCGCAAGCGGTTGATGAACATTGCCATCGACAACATCAATGCTTTTCTGAACGGAACTCCCAAAAACAAGGTGAACAAATAATTGCGGACTAAAGTTCTGGCACAGTTTCTGAATACTTCTAACAATATGTTCGTATAAAACCTTGTGAAACGATAAATTCAGATGCCATGAAACAGATTATTATTTTACTCACTTTGGTCATCGCTGTTTCCCCGTTGTTCGCACAAAAGGAGAAAAAAGCGGAAAAAGAACAAAAGATAAAAACTATGATTGAAAGTCAGCAATACCGGTTTGTTGCACAAACAGCATTGCCGATGACCGGGGAAAGTATTTCCCTTACTTCGGAATACGATCTGACCGTTGACAGCCTTCAGATAAAGTCGTTCCTGCCTTTCTTCGGACGTGCCTATTATGCCGAATATGGCCAGTCTGACGGAGGAATTAAGTTCGACAACAAGGCCGATGATTATTCCTCAGTATTCGATAAGAAGAAAAAATCGTTCCGGATATTTATGAAAGTGAAAGGGAAACACGACATCTATCAAATTAATCTTGATGCCGGGTTGTCGGGATATGCTCATCTGAGCATCATTTCAAACGACAAACAAAGTATCTCGTTCTATGGGGCAATTGAAAAAACCGAAGAATAAAAACAAAGAATCCGGTCTTTCTGAAAAAGATCGGACTCTTGGTTCTTTATTGAACGGCCTCCTAGTTTACTTTTTTATTCAATACTCGTCCTCGTTAAAAAAGAAGTCATCTTTACTCGGATAATCCGGCCAAATGTCTTCAATGCTTTCGTAAATTTCCCCAATATCTTCAATCTCCTGCAAATTCTCAATCACTTCGAGGGGTGCGCCGCTACGTATAGCATAGTCGATTAATTCATCTTTGGTGGCAGGCCAGGGGGCATCTTCCAATTTTGATGCAAGTTCAAGTGTCCAATACATAGCATCTATTTTTAAGGGATTCTACTTAATTTTTATTTTTTGCGAATATAAGAAAAAAATCAATTCTGCAAGCGTTTATTTGATTATTTACAAATTGCCCGGAATCCATAGTGTTTCAGGCACTTTCAGGTCTTGTGAAACCTTTCGTGAAAGAACAAATAAATAATCGGAAAGACGATTAACATAAACAACCAGCAACGGGTCTGTTTTTACTTTTTCTGAAAGTTCCACGATGCGGCGTTCGGCACGGCGGCATACTGTTCGTGCAACATGACAGTACGATGCAGGCAGGCAACCTCCGGGTAATACAAAATGCGATAATTCAGGCAAAACAGTAAACATCAGGTCCATTTCTTTTTCGAGCAATTCAACATCTTCCTTTTTACAAGGGAACCGGTCTTTCAGGGCAGAAGCATTTTCACCGGTAGCCAGAATAGCACCAATTACAAAAAGTTTTTGCTGAATCTGTTCCAGAATCGTCTTTGCATGTGCATCAATATCAGTCGAACGAACAATGCCGATCCACGAATTCAGTTCGTCTACTGTACCGTAAGCTTCAAGCCTGAGGTCATATTTTTTTACGCGCGAACCGCCAATCAGTCCGGTAGTTCCGTCATCGCCTGTTTTTGTATAAATTCTTGGTTCTTTTGCCATCAGAAAATCGGATTTTGGTTTTTTTCATCTGATTCGATTTCACCATCCTTCAAACGGATGATCCGGTGCGCATGTTCGGCAATTTCTTCTTCATGCGTCACTAAAATAATCGTATTTCCTTTTTTATGAATTTCTGCAAACAACTGCATGATCTCCTCCGAAATTTTGGAGTCGAGGTTTCCCGTCGGTTCGTCGGCCAGCAAAATAGCCGGATTGTTTATTAATGCCCTTGCTACTGCCACACGCTGCCGTTGTCCTCCCGACAGTTCGTTTGGTTTATGTTCAACGCGGTCGGCCAGGCCCACATCCACCAACATGCGTTCGGCTTTTTTTATGCGTTCGGTCTTTTTTACGCCGGCATAAATAAGCGGTAGCATTACATTTTCGAGCGCTGTATTTCGTGGAAGCAGATTAAATGTCTGAAATACAAAACCGATTTTCCGGTTACGAATCTCAGCCAGTTCATCGTCCGAAAGGTCACTGACCTTTTGATTATTCAGAACATATTCGCCTGAAGTCGGTGTGTCGAGGCAACCGATTACATTCATCAGGGTTGACTTTCCGGAGCCTGATGCCCCCATAATTGCAACATATTCCCCTTCTTCAATACTCAGGGAAACTGAACGTAAAGCCCGGACGATCTGTGTTCCGACTTTATAATTTTTAACGATATTTTTTAAATTGATTACCTCACTCATCAGGGTTATTTTAATTGTTTCTATTTCTGAATAAATATATCGAATTTTATTAACAACGAACGAAGTTATAAAAGCTTACACCTACTTTTAATAAAATCTTCAATCAATTTTCCGGGCTGCTTTATTTTCATTTCTGTTAAAACTGAGATAATTTTTATATTTGCTTCATGCCGGATATACTTCATCAGGACATAATGTACTTGCCGGGGGTTGGCCCCAAACGTGCCGAACTTCTGAAAAAGGAACTGCAAATTTTTACGTTCAAAGATTTGCTATACTATTTCCCCTACAAATATATCGACCGTACCCGTTTCTACAGGATATCGGAGCTAACAAACAACATGCCATACGTCCAGGTAAAAGGCTGCATTACCCGCTTCGAAACAGCAGGCGAACGGAATAAACAGCGCCTTGTTGCCCGGTTCTCCGACGAATCAGGGACAATTGAATTAATCTGGTTCCAGGGAATAAAATGGGTTCGCGAAAACCTCAAACTAAATACTCCTTACATCGTTTTCGGAAAACCTACTACTTTCAGCGGACAAATAAATATTGTTCATCCCGAGCTGGAACCGGTTGAAGGTCAAAATACCGCGTCCGGACTTTTTCAGGCTTTTTACAATACAACTGAAATCTGCAAAAAAAAGTTTCTTACCTCGAAAACAATAAATAAACTGCAGGGAACTCTTGCTCAGCAGGTTCAAAACCGTATCGGCGAAACCCTTCCTTGTCATTTTATAAAGAAGCTGAAAATAATGCCTCTCGGAATGGCATTGAAGCAGGTCCATTTTCCTGAAAATCCATCTTTACTAAAAGCAGCCCGTTTCAGGCTAAAACTTGAGGAACTGTTTTTTATTCAGCTGAAAATATTAAGCCTGAAACACAGGCGCGAAGAATCTTTCAAGGGGTTTGTGTTTTCGCATGTAGGATACAATCTGAATACATTTTACAAGAATCATCTTCCTTTTGAGCTTACCGGGGCACAAAAAAGGGTGATCAGGGAAATACGCCGCGACACAAATACAGGCAAACAAATGAACCGTCTGGTGCAGGGGGATGTGGGCAGCGGAAAAACGCTGGTTGCCCTTATGACTGCCCTGATTGCCTTTGACAACGGCTATCAGGCTTGCCTGATGGCTCCGACCGAAATTCTGGCAGCCCAGCATTTCAGCACAATAAGAAAGATGACCGACGGGCTTGGAATTGAGCTGGCGTTGCTGACCGGGTCGACAAAGGCCAAAGAACGGAAGGTTATCCACGAAAAACTGGCATCCGGACAAATGCAACTGCTTATCGGCACCCATGCCCTGATTGAAAATACGGTACAATTTCAAAAACTGGGGCTGGTTATTATTGACGAGCAGCATCGTTTTGGCGTTGCACAAAGGGCCAGGCTATGGGAAAAAAATACATTTATTCCTCCGCACATACTGGTAATGACCGCCACACCCATTCCGCGGACACTGGCAATGACGGTTTACGGCGACCTCGATGTTTCTGTAATTGACGAACTTCCTCCCGGACGGAAACCCATACAAACCATCCATTTTTTTGAGAACCGGAAAAAACAGTTGTATGAATTTATCCGGGAACAGGTGAACCAGGGACGGCAAATATATATTGTATATCCGCTGATCAGCGAATCGGAAAAACTTGACCTGAAAAACCTGGAAGATGGCTATGAACTGATGAAAGAGGTTTTTCCGCGTTACCGGATCTGTATGGTACACGGGCGGATGAAAGCAGCAGAAAAAGATGCAGAAATGCAGCTTTTTAAAGAAGGAAAGACCCAGATAATGATGGCTACCACCGTTATTGAAGTAGGCGTTGATGTGCCCAACGCATCCGTAATGATTATTGAAAATGCCGAACGTTTCGGCCTGTCTCAACTGCACCAGCTACGCGGACGAGTCGGACGGGGAGCCGAACAATCGTATTGCGTGCTGGTATCTTCATTTAAAATAAGTAAGGAAAGCCGCAAACGGATCGACACGATGGTACGTACCAACGACGGTTTCGAAATAGCAGAGATGGACCTGAAACTACGTGGTCCGGGCGATATTGAGGGAACCCAGCAAAGTGGTCTGGGATTTGACCTGAAGATTGCCAATCTCGGTAAAGACGGTGAAATACTGCAACTTGCCCGTAACATCGCCCGCGATTTGCTTGACAGTGATCCGACACTCGAAAGACCTGAAAACACACTGTTCCGGCAACAGCTTCTGAATATGAAAAATACAGAATTCGACTGGAGCAACATAAGCTAAAGTGAACAATTACCCGAAACACTGATAAACGAAGTCTTATAATGCGACTATCCATCCGGAGATATCCCTTTCCTTCGGAGAGATATGTCTCCTTCTTTTTCAAAAGAAAAACGTTCGATGACGGGAACGTCTGTCTGGCCTTGTTGTTGTCTGCGATTCCCATGATTTACGCATCATTTCACAGATTTTTTTAAGAAACAGGAATTCTGTTTGCTCCGTTAAAATTTATTACTTATCTATGCAATCCTGATTTTAATTTTTAATTTTAGCAAAATTTAATTGTTCGGACATTTATGAAAAAATCATCATTGATCGTAACCATTGTGATGGCAGCTGCTATCGTTTTAATTTATGTTTTGCATTTTACTTCAGGCATTTCCAAAAGCCCTGCTAAATCGCCGGATAAAGCAGCGGGAGACCATACAGGATTAAAAATCGCTTATATTAAAGTTGATTCCCTGATTCTTAATTATGATCTGGCTCAGGATCTACACGATGTTTTCACTCAAAAACAAGAAGCATATACAAAAGAATATTCCGATAAACGTTCCAAGTTCGAAGAACAGGCTGCCGCTTTTCAGGAAAAAGTACAACGTGGTGGTTTTTTAACTCAGGAACGTGCCATTCAGGAACGTGACCGTCTGGCCGGAGAAGAACAGAATATCGCAAAACTTGATCAGGAATTATCAGGTAAACTCGCACAGCATCAAAATGACAATAACAAACAATTGCTCGACAGTTTAATAAATTACCTGAAAATTTATAATGCCGGTAAAAAATACGACTATATTCTCAACTCGGGCGATATACTTATAGGAGATGACGCATACAATATCACAAAATCAGTTTTGGATGCATTGAATGCGCGTTATGCCAAATCAAAAAAATAGAAATTACACTAAAGATTCTGACTAAAGAACGGGGCTGAAACCCTGTCTCTCACTATAATAACGAAAATACGGAGATACGGAGATACGTCTGCATGGGGTTGCGGGTCGTGGAATGCGATACCGTGAGGAGCCAGTTGAAAAAATATCCACAGCCAGCGGGTGATGGATTTCGTATAATGAACGCGTAAAAGACAGTATAACTACCGGAACTCAAAATTATCTTAAAAAACATATATACAGAATGCGATAGATTTTGTGCTAATTTTGAAGTGGCAGAATCAGGCTGTTTTTTATTTTTTTGTAGTATGACCTTCATAATTACTGTAAGATGGAACCGAAAGCAACGGACGAAAATCTATTTATTTTACAAAAAATGGCTGAAGGCGACGAAGATGCATTTAAGTATTTTTTTGATACTTATTATGATGATCTGTGTAATTTCGTTAACGGCTATCTGAGAGATGAAAAACTTTCAGAAGATATTGTTCAGGATATTTTTATCTATCTGTGGGAAAAGAAAGATTCTCTTTCCTCTGATTGCTCCATTAAATCTTACTTATATTCAGCATCAAAAAACAAAAGTCTGAATTATTTACGAAATGCAAAAAATAAAAACAGGATTGCTGAAAATTTTATACTTCAGTCTGATTCAGTTTCAAATGAATCAGCAGATCAGTTTCTGGAATTTGAAGAATTAAAAAAAATTCTTTGTAATGCTGTTGAAAAATTGCCTCCTCAGTGTAAAACGGTTTACCGGCTAAGCAGGGATGGTGGTTTAACCTATAAGGAAATTTCTGAAAAAATGGGAATTGCTGTAAAAACCGTTGAGAACCAGATGTCTATTGCAATAAAAAAAATAAAAGACATTTTGCAGCCCTATTACGACCAGATATTTATTTTCTTCCTTTTATTAAAATCTTTCTGATTCCTTTTGGGGGATAAGGAACTTTTAAGTGCTATAGCAGTATTAAAGGGAAAATGCTGCTATGGAAAAAGACGTACCTGTTTACAAGATTATCCGAAATGTTGCCTCAGTCGGAGGGGAATATGAAGAAGAAATCAGGGATTGGCTGAACAATTCTCCTGAGAACAAAAAAATATACCAGGATATTTTAACCCTATGGCAGGTTACCGGGAGCTTTCCTGCCCGTTTCTCTCCGGACAGAGCAAAAGCATGGATGAATGTGCAGCAGCATATAAGACTTCAAAAAAAGAAAAACATTCTGCTTCGTAGAATCATACAGGTTGCTGCTGCTGTCGTTATTGTGTTTCTGAGTGTATGGGCGGGAACTGAAATCGACAATTTCAGTAAACAATCACTTTATACTGAAGTCATATCACCTGCAGGACAGAAAAGCCGTGTTATTTTGCCCGACAGTTCAGTTGTCATGCTTAACGGCGGCTCAGTGATCAGGTATAATGAGTATTTCAACCGCCATAGCCGGAAGGTTGAACTGGAAGGAGAAGGGTTTTTCGAAGTACAGAAAAATCCGGCCAAACAATTTGTAGTACATACGCCTGAACTTGATGTCAAAGTTTTTGGCACATCGTTCAATGTGAAGGCTTATAAGAATGACAAAACAGTTGAGGTCGGACTTAAAAACGGACAGGTCGGCATAGACCGTAACGAAAAAGAAATTATAAAACTTGTTCCCGATCAGGTAGCTACTTTCTATAAAAATGAAAAAAGACTTCATGTAGAAAAGACGGATATGAATGTAGTCTCGGCCTGGACAAGGAATGAACTGATTTTTGAAGAAGATCCGATGGAAACAATTGTAAAATGTATCGAACGCTGGTATGGCGTTGATATTACCATTGCCCCCGAATTACTGGACGGGGAACTTTATACATTTAAAGTTAAAACAGAATCTCTTCAGGAACTTTTAAACCTGATTAACCTGCTCAGACCGATTAAATATCAGGTTAATGGAAAACAAGTAATTATTACTAACCCGTAAATATATTTTGCCAATGGAAAAAAGAGACTAATTACCCAATGAAACGGAAACAAAAAAGGCTTACCTCCTGGGTAAACCTTTTCTTAATCAAAATTTATTAACTCAGCTAATGTGAAAAAGGTTACCGGTATAACCTGAATCATTAAACGCTGAATAAACATTACAAAACTATGAAAAAAAACTGTAGTCCGGATAGGTTTTGGAAATATCAGACTATCTGGCAAAAATTAATTTTGAGAATGAAACTAGCTGGAATACTGATTTGTATTATTGGACTAACCGGAAGTTATGCTTCTGTTTATAGTCAGCAAACGAAACTGAACCTGAAAATGCAAAACACAACCGTGAAGGATGTTCTCAAGCAGATTGAAGACATGTCTGAATATTCCTTCATGTATAATGCCAGTAAGATCGATGTTTCCCGAAAGATCAATCTGAATGTGGAAGAAAAGTCTGTTGAAGACATTCTGAAGGAAATTTTTTCCGGTGAAGATGTGAATTTCAGGGTTATAGACAGGCATGTGATTATTTACTCAAATTCGGAGCAAAAAGAATTTGCCATGCAACCTCAGACTGTTTCCGGTAAAGTAACCGACTCCTCCGGTTCTCCATTGCCGGGTGTGTCAATTGCTGTAAAAGGAACAGGGAAAGGGATTATTACCGACGCCAGCGGAAACTATTCGATCGGCAATGTACCAGGCAATGCAATCCTGATTTTTTCGTTTGTGGGAATGAAAAGCCAGGAAATAGCAGTGTCAGGTAAAACTACAATTGATGTGGTAATGCAGGAAGAAACAGTTGGCATTGAAGAAGTTGTTGTAACCAGTCTGGGAATAGAAAAGGAAAAGAAGTCGCTGGGGTATTCAGTGACGGAAGTGTCGGGAGATAATTTTACCGAAGCCCGTGAGATTAATGTGGCCAATGCGCTTGTCGGCAAAGTAGCCGGGGTGAGTGTCAGTAACGTTGCTACAGGTTCCGGAGGTTCAAGTCATGTTGTTATCCGGGGTAACACCTCCCTTTCTGCTTCAAACCAACCCTTATATGTGATTGACGGCATCCCTATGGACAACACGCAAATAGGCTCTCCGGGCACCTGGGGCGGTTGTGACTGGGGTGACGGCACTTCCAGTTTAAATCCCGATGATATTGAAAGTATGACAATATTGAAAGGAAATTCAGCGGCAGCACTTTATGGTTCGCGTGCCTCCAACGGGGTTATCCTGATCACTACAAAAAAAGGGAAAAAAAGGCAGGGACTTGGTATTGAATTCTCATCGAATTGTGTGGTCGAAGACATGATAGACTACACGGATTACCAGAAAAAATACGGGCATGGCTATTACGGTGAAAAACCGCTCAGCCAGGACGAAGCATTGGACTACGGGCTTTACAGTTACGGTGCAAAGCTCGATGGCAGCAGCGTTGTTCAGTACGATGGTGTGTCAAGGCCGTATTCCTATGCGGGGAATAACCGAAAAAATTTCTATCGTACCGGTTCAACCTGGACAAACAGCCTGGCCCTGTCAGGAGGAGATAATGTTCATACATACCGTTTCAGCGTTTCCGATCTTGAAAACAATGATATTGTACCTAATTGCAATATGTACCGTCGGAATATAGGACTGAATGTAAACGGAAAATACGGGGAAAAGCTGACAGTCTCTGCAAAAATAGAATATACCATTCAGAATATCAGCAACAGAAGTGAAATTATGGATTCACCCGGGAATGTGAATTATGCAGTTTTTTCACTTCCACCAAGTATTGATGTTAGAACACTGAAAGGAACCACCGACAAGTTGGGGGCCAATGAAGAAGGAACAGAACTGGAATTTAACGGCAATACGTATGTAACCAACCCCTACTGGTCTGCTTATCAATTCCAGCACAGAACAAAGTTAAACAGAATTATCACTTCCATGCTTTTGAAATACGATCTTACTGACTGGCTGTATATTCAGGGTCGGATAGGAAGAGATTGGGGACATCGTTCCAAAAACGATCTTGAACCTTACGGTACAGCATTCCGTCCTCTGGGACAACTACATGAAATGAAGTATATTATAAGTGAAACAAACGCTGATGTAATGCTGGGCTGGAACCATAACTTTAACGATTTCGGATTTAACGGGTTTGTCGGGGGTAATTATATGCGGCATAATTACGACTATGTCAGTGTTGGCGGAACAAACTTCAATATTCCGTTTTTCCACGATGTATCTAATCTCTCCAGCCAAAGTTATAGTACGAGTGTGAACAAATACGGAATCAATTCGCTTTTCGGTTCAGCCGAGGTCTCTTTCAAAAATTACCTTTTTTTGAATTTAACAGCCAGGCAGGACTGGTTCTCCACGCTTGACGGCAAAGATGTCACTTACCCTTCAGCAAGTTTAAGCTGGATATTTTCCGATACATTTAAAATGCCCGAATGGCTGACATTCGGAAAAACGAGGCTGTCGTGGGCCCAGGTAGGCGGCGGAGTCGACAGTCCTTATCAAACGTTACTGAGTTATAAACTTTTGGGAAGTGGATATGAAGGTGAAACGGCAGGTCTTCTTTCCCAGACCACAGTACCTAACACAAATCTTAAGCCATTCAAGAGTACGGAATACGAGTTCGGGCTTGATGTCCGGATGTTTCAAAACAGGCTGGGTATAGACTTTACCTATTATGACAAAAAAACGGAAAATGATATTTTGTCTTCCACTATATCAAAAGCTTCCGGTTATTCTTCGGCCAAAGTAAATGTAGGGAAGGTTACGAATAAGGGGGTTGAACTCCTGGTTAATTTAGGAATTATAAAGCGGCCTGCTTTTTCTTGGGATGCTTCTTTTAACCTTGCCTACAATAAGAACAAGGTAATCAGTCTTGCCGAAGGGATTGAAACACTCACCATGGATCAAAGCCGGACACAGAGTGCCTGGCTTGCCAATATTGTCGGGCTTTCGTACAGCCAGCTTTACGGGTATAAATTCAGGACAGATGCCCAGGGACGGCGAGTCTATGATAGCTCAGGCCTGCCTTTGCAAAGTACAGAATTGTATCCTCTCGGCACAGGTATTTGTCCGATCACCATGGGCCTGAACAACTCCTTTAAATACAGAAATTTTTATCTGAATTTTCTGATTGATATGCGGACAGGAGGACATATTTATTCGGCAAGTGATGCTTATGGTTATACCAGGGGATTTCATAAAAATACCCTTAAAGGACGTGACTCAGGGCTGGATGTTGCCGGGGTAGATGAAAGCGGAAATTCATTTTCATACCATATTGAGCCTGAAAATGTGCAGACCTATTACCAGCGGGTTGCCGGCATTACAGAAGAATTTGTGGAAAATGCCTCCTTTATCAAGCTGAGAGAGTTTACCCTGGGATATAACTTTTCAAAAAGATTGCTGAATAATACTCCTTTCTCTGATGTAAGTATGTCTGTTGTTGGCAGAAACCTGTTTATTTTATGGAGGAAGACGACTGACATCGATCCTGAATCGACCTATCTCTCCGGTAATGCGCAGGGACTTGAAGGATTTGGAGTTCCGCCGACAAGAAGTTTTGGCGTTAACCTGAGTGTTAAATTCTAATATTTCCAGATTTAAACAATATATATTATGAAACGATTCAAAAGAATTTTAATCATACTTATCACAGGGATGATCCTTTTAAGTGCCTGTGATACACAAAGTCTGAAGGATTTAAATATAAACCCCAAGACTTCTGATGAAATGGACAACAGCTATTTGTTTACTTATGTCCTTGTGACAACAGGTGGACGGCAATATACCGCGAAACGTGCCAACCTGTTTTTATGCAGTACCTATGTTCAGCAGTTTGCCTGCCTGTCAACCGGTGATTACGGTGCCGGGGATAAATATATGTATAATAATACATTCTGCTCTGCTTATTTTGATTATGTATATGTTGAGGCACTTAAAGAGCTGACGCAGGTAATCAACAATATGCAGGATGATCCGGATGCAGTGAACGACCTGTCAATGGCGCGGATCTGGCGGACCGTCATTTTTCATGTGATGACCGATCTTTACGGAGAAATTCCGTATTCCGAAGCAGGAATGGGATATCTCGAACAGGTATACATGCCGGAATATGATACTCAGCAAAGTATTTATACCGGTATGCTGAATGAGCTGGAAGAAGCGATTAATGCTTTTGACACTTCAAAATCGACCTGGGGAGATGCCGATGTAGTTTTCAACAGCGATATTTCCAAATGGAAGAAGTTCGGTTATTCCATGATGCTAAGGCTCGGGATGCGTATGTCGAAGGTTGATCCTGCCACTGCGGCCAGTTGGGTACAAAAGGCTGTTTCCGGAGGTGTAATGACCAGTAATGACGACATTGCCTGCATTCCCCGCAGTGAAAGCGGAAGCGATGAGTATAATCAGAATCCGAACAGCCATGTATTTCACGAAGCCGACTGGGATGAAAAAATCAGCAGTACGCTTATCGATTTTATGAAAAACACAAATGATCCGAGGATGGATATCATGTTTGAGAAGGGTAGTTCGAATACAGAACAACATGGTATGCCCAACGGATATGATTACTCGACGATCAAGACTTATGAAGGGCTTGCCAGTGGAGAAAGTATCGATTTGGAAATTTACAGCGATGTGAACCCGCTTTTAGTGGCCTTGGATGCTCCCCAGGTAATGATGACTTATGCCGAGGTTGAGCTTATGCTGGCTGAAGCAGCAGAAAGAGGATGGGGCGGTGTTTCTGACGCAGAGTCTCACTATAAGAAGGGTGTCCGTGCTGCCATGCAGATGCTTACCATCTACGATTCTTCGCTGGCTATTAGTGACGCAACAGTCGACGCCTATCTGGCAGCCAATCCGTACAGTTCGGCTTCTGGTCTGCGGCTGATCGGCGAACAATACTGGCTTGCAACGTGGATGAATTTTTATGAATCGTATGCTAACTGGAGAAGAACGGGATATCCGGTGCTGACACCGGTTAACTATACAGGGAATCAGTCAAACGGGCAAATACCGCGTAGGATCAGGTACCCCTCGAGTGAATATTCGGTCAATTCGACTAATCTGTCGGCAGCTTTGGCCTCCCAGGGAGATGATACCTTCACCACGCGTGTATGGTGGGATGTTGAAGAGTAAAGATGTTCGTTTTGCAAAACACTTAAAATAAGTATGTTGTAAATGTTGAAAAACGATGCGCATCATAAAAAAACGATGCGCATCGTTTTGCTAAAGTACAAGCATCATTGAACAAACGATAGGTACGAAACTTTGAGACCGTAAACATTATAGTATTAAACTTATACGTTAACGTAAACCGGAATAAAGAGGCATCCGTTTTAGAAATCTATTTTTTCGTTAATCATTTTCTCCGACAATAAAAAATGAGGGTCGCAATACCTTTTTCAAAAAAAAATATTTATGGGTATATTTACAAGATTTTCAACAACTTTCTCAAATAATATTATTGTCTGAAGAAATAAAAAGCAGGGCAATAGTAAATACAAAAGCAGCAATAATTCCTGTCAAAATGAATTAACTAATCCAATTTCTGAACAAAAATGAACAAATATTTTATCATTATCCTTTTGGTGGCCTGTTTTTCCTGCTCACGCAGGCCGGCTTTGATCTCCAACCCGGAACGGCTGGCCGACATGCGGCAGATGCTGGAAGAACAAAAACAGTTATGTGGCGGTAGTGCCATCGATGTCTGGAAAATTTTTGACCAGCCCCTCTCTTCTGACGAAAAGCATGCCCTTGAGTTCCTGTATGCTTACATGCCCCTGAGCGACCTGGCCGATTACTCACCGGAATTCATACTGGCAAATGCCCGCATAAGCCTGAAAGCCCGTGACGAGATGCCCTGGGGACACTCCGTTCCCGAAGATGAGTTTTTGCATTTCGTATTGCCTTTGCGGGTCAATAATGAAAATCTGGACTCGTTCCGGATCGTGATGTACGATGAAATTAAACAACGGGTACAGAATATGAACATTGAACAGGCAGCCCTGGAAATCAACCACTGGTGCCACGAGAAGGTGGTTTACCGGGGAACCGACGATCGGACCGGAGCCCCGTTAAGTACTATCCGGAAAGCGTTTGGCCGCTGCGGCGAAGAATCGACCTTTACGGTTTCCGCCCTGCGTACGGCAGGCATTCCGGCCCGGCAGGTATATACCCCGCGCTGGGCACACATCGACGATAACCATGCCTGGGTGGAAGTATGGATCAACGGCACCTGGAAATTTCTGGGCGCCTGTGAACCCGACCCGGAACTGAATATGGGCTGGTTCAGGGAACCTTCGCGGCGGGCCATGCTGGTGCATACGCGGGCTTACGGAAAATATTTCGGGAAAGAAGATGTGGTAACGCGGGAAAAAAGATTCTCCGAACTGAACCTGACTTCCTATTACGCTCCTGTCAAACGTATTTTTGTTCAGGTGAAAAACCAGCAGGGACAACCGGCCGTCAAAGCCAAAGTGGAATTTCAGTTGTACAATTTTGCCGAGTTTTATCCTATTGCCACCCAGTACACCAACGACCAGGGTGTGGCATCCGTTTCGATGGGACTGGGAGAGATTATTGTCTGGGCAAGCCAAAACGGACAGTTCGCTTTTCAGAAAATATCGGTTGCCAACACAGATACGCTTCATTTAAGTCTGGGAGCTCCGTCGTTAGCCGGAAAGACATTTAATTATGATCTGGTGCCACCTCATTTGATAAAAGATAATTTTTCTGTTTCGCAGGAAGCCAAAAAGATTAATGAACGCCGGCTTGCCGTGGAAGACTCTATCCGTAATTGTTACACGGTAACCTTTAAAGATACTGTCTGGAGCCGGAACCTGGCCGGCGAACTGGGCCTGCCAGAAGCCGATGTGATCCATGCCATCCACCTGAGTTACGGGAACTGGCCTGAACTGGAAAAATATTTTCGGCAAAATGCGTCCAAAAAACGGGTAATGGATTTACTGAAAGGTATATCGGATAAAGATTACAGCGACACGAAAGCGTCTATCCTTACCTCCCATCTGGAAAACACAGCGGAAAGCGACCAATACCCGGAAGACATTTTTATTAAGTATGTTCTGGCGCCACGGATCCGGAATGAGATGCTGTTACCCTGGAGACCGGCCATCCAGTCTTATTTTTCAGCATATAAGGAACAATTCACCAAAGACCCCGGACTTTTAACCCGCTGGATCAAAGACAGCATCCGGATTGATGACACAGCCAATAAACATTCCCGGGCGCCTTTAAGTCCGGTAGGAATTTACAGACTCCGGGTAGCCGATACCAATTCGGCACATTTCTTTTTTGTCGCCGTATGCCGGGCCCTGGGTATTCCGGCCCGCCTGAATCCTGCAACTCTGGAACCGGAATATTATGCCGGAAACAGCTGGTACAAAGCCGGGTTCACGGAAGACCAGCCGGTAAAACCGGAAACAGGTCTGCTGGTACTGAAGAACGGGAAAAACGCCATTGAACCCCAGTATTACATCCATTTTACCCTTGGTCGGTTTAACGACGGGAAATACCAGACACTGGAATACGACTTTGGCAGGAAGATCAGCGATTTCAAAGATCCATTGGAACTGGAAACCGGCAGTTATGACCTGGTTACCGGCACCAGGCTTCAGGATGGCACCGTGCTTAGTTCGGTATATTATTTCGATATAGAAAAGGGAAAAACAAAATCACTGACCGTAACGTTAAGGCAATCGGCCAATAAACCCAAGCCTGTTACCACACTCGATCTTTCAAAACTGAATGCACTGACCTTGCCGGATAAAACACCGGTGAACCTGAAAGAACTGGCAGACGGAAAAAATCTGGTCATTGCCCTGCTCGACCCGGAGAAAGAGCCCTCCAAACATATCCTGTACGATCTGACCGGTTACGTGGATTATTTTGAAGCATGGCCCGGAAAGTTTGTATTTCTTGCAGCCGAAGACAGGCCTCAGCTGGAAAAAGTTCTTGATTCTTACCAGTTACCCAAAAACCAGGTACGTGGATTTGATCCGGACGGAACAGTTCTGAAAACGCTGACCGGTCTGTTCGGAGAAGAAGTAAAAGACAAGTTACCGTTGGTATTGCTAACCAATGCGGACGGAGCGGTTTACCTGTTTTCTTCAGGTTATAAAATAGGAACCGGCGAGCAGTTGCTGAAACTGTTTCCGGCCATGAATAAATAACCCGGTTTGAAAAAATGAGAAAGTTTGCACTTAAAGAAATCGACTGGCCGGAGTTTGGAACGGCCATACGCCCGGAGACCCCGCCGGCAGAAGAATTTTTAAGACGTATCGGAAATGCCCGTCTGAAAATGGAAGAAAAGGGGCTGAGCCATCTGGTTGTGTATGCCGACCGGGAACATTTTGCCAACATGGCCTACCTCACCGGCTTCGATCCCCGGTTCGAAGAAGCGCTGTTCATTCTGGGATTGAAAGGAAAACCGTTGCTGATCGTTGGCAACGAATGTGTGGGACGGTTGCCCGTCTCTCCCCTTTATGATGCCGGGGAAATGGACTGGCTGCGCTACCAGCCCTTTTCATTACTGGATCAACCTAAAAACGATAGCCTTTTTTTGCAGGACATACTAAGAAACCAGGGGATAAACGAACAATCTTTTGTCGGGTGTGCCGGATGGAAATATTTTTCGGAGACAGAACATCCCGGTTCAGAATATGCTGTTGAGATACCTTCTTATATTGCCGACAGTGTCCGGGAACTGGCAGGCCGGGAAAGAGTGGTTAATGCGACAAGTATTTTCATGGAGCCGGATAAAGGCTTACGCACCTTTGCTTCCCCGTATGAGATTGCCTTTTTTGAATACACCAATATTCTGGCATCGGAAGGAGTTAAAAATGTTCTGCTTCACATTGAAGAGGGTATACAGGACTACGAGCTGGCAAAGTATTTCGGGTACGCCGGAGAGCCTCTGGCTTGTCATGTTTCCATGCGAACCGGCTCTACCCGTCATGTCAGCATGTCCGGGCCTAAAGGGGCATTTATCCGGCGGGGAGAACCCTTCTCCACCGGTATTTCCTACTGGGGCAGCAACATTTGCCGGGCCGGTTGGGTGGCTTCTTCCGAAGATGACCTGCCGCAAAAAGCCAAAGGATATGTTGAAAATTTTGCCGGGCCTTATTTTGAGGCGATGAGTGAGTGGTGTTCCATGCTGAAACCGGGAGTAAGCGGAGGCGAAATTGCAAAGATGATGGAGGAGCGCCTTCCATACGACCGGTTCCGTATATTCCTGAATCCCGGACACCTGATCCACCTGGACGAGTGGGTCAGTTCACCTTTTTACATGGGTTCAAAAGTCAGGCTTCATTCCGGGATGGTCATCCAGTCGGATGTCATTCCTTCATCCCCGGACTATTTTTCAACCCGGATGGAAGAAGGCTTTGTCCTTGCCGGCCAGTCGCTTCGGAAAGAACTGCAAAAACAGTTCCCCGGTTGTTACAGACGGTGTGTGAAACGCAGAAACTTCATGACAGATACGCTGGGATTTGAACTGCCCGACGAGGTTTTGCCCCTGTCGAATATCCCGGGAATTGTGTCTCCTTTCTTCTTGAAACCTAATACTGTATTTGCGATTGAAAAATGACGATCTTATTATTGCCGGGATAAAACTATCTTCCCTGGTTGCTTTTTATTTTTAACATGTACTCTTCAGGATCAGCCATAAATTGTTCGGGATCGACCAGTTTTTCCCTGTTTTTTTCAAGTTTATCGAACTGAATTTTTTGAATACTGTCGAGTACTTCGGGGGTGGTTAATACACCTTCGTCGTAATTCAGTGTATAGCGGAGTTCCCCGTTTTCATCGTAGTATTTCCACATTCCGTCGCGAAGATTGTCTTTATAAAAAGCTTCCATTTCCATTTCTCCGTTTGGGAAAAAACAAACGTACCAGCCATTTCTTTTCCCGTTTTTGTACATGCACTCTATATATTTTTTGCCGTTTTTATCGTAAGCCCGGTATAATCCTTCCTGTAAATTGTTGAGCCAGTTCGTTTCGTCGAGCAATTCCCCGGTTTGGTAAAAACGTTTGGTAATGCCGTTCTTCATTCCGTCGGTGTAATTCTCGGTTGAGACAAGGCGTCCATCCGTGTAGTTATTCCATTCTCCTGTCTTTTTCTGTCCGATGTACCAGCCTTTTGCCGTTAGTTTTCCTTTTTCATCGAAAATTTGTACAGAGGTGGAATCTGATTTTTCAGAAAAGACAAGGATTGCTTTTACTGCCCCGTTCGGGTGATAACGTTTCATTTCCCCGACAGGACGATTGTCCCGGAAGGTGCCTTCATAAAGTATTTTTCCGGTCTCGTCGCGTTTTTGCCAGAATCCCTGTTTGCGGCCCTGTGCGTCGGTCTGATTGATATTTTGCTGTGCAAACGCAGAAATACTGAAGACCAGCAATACTGAAAAAAGAATCGCCTTGTTCATTGTTTTTCTTTTTTTAATTTTCAAACTTACATAAAAAATAATTACCCACGCACGGAATAAAAATCAGGCCCGCATCCGTAGAATGATTGACAATTATGAAAACGGTATGCGGACCTGACGTATACAAAAGTCTGATTCTCATGTGTATCCTCAAAACAAACGGAACAAAAATTATTCAGGAGTAGTTGATGTTGAATCTATGTGTGAGATGATGAAAGCTCATGGAGTAGAATAAGCCGGGATGGAGAGTCCCGGAACCGGGAGAGGAAGAACAGGCAACGTTTAAACAATCTATTGATATCCTTTGGTATTTTCGTGCGGGCGGAAAGATTAATTCATCAATGAATAATATTGCATTTATCCGAATGCAGGTGCTTTATATCAACTTATTTTAGAGCAGGAGAGTTCCCTGAAAATTAACCCAAATTAGAGCTAAGCTGTTTATCGTTGCTGTTTTTACCGGCGATTCAAAACTTATATGACTTTGAGATTGTTGCATTACTACGTTGTTTGTTGAATTTACAGAAACTTTATTTAGCTTTACCTTTCAGGCAAAAGCAAAAAATATGAAACCATTCGGGGCCTTTCTGTATGTATTTATTATTGTAGCTGGTTTTTGTGCGGTTTCCTATTTGCTGCCTGAACTGAAAAATCCGGATAAAGATGAAAATTTATCGGATGTTGCTTCTAAAGAAAGTAAGACATTAACGCAGAAATCCGACACTTTTCGTGAATCAGTAATCGATACATTTTTTGAAAAAAGAGTTACTCCAAAGAGTAATCTGTCTGAAATACAGTATCCTTCAGGAGACACAACTATCCTGTTTCCGTTTTTCAGAAAGTTGAATACATTAAACGATTCCGGCAGTCCTGTTCGGGTTTTGTATTTTGGTGATTCACAGGTTGAAGGAGACCGTATTACATCGGATGTCAGGGAAACTTTTCAAAAAAAATTCGGAGGGGCCGGCATTGGCTTAATAGCGCCTGACCTTTTGTATAATCTGAGCCATTCATTTCTGGTTGAACGGTCGGAGGCATGGCAGATAATCAGTTTCTCTGATTTAAATGACAGTACGAAAAACCGTTCTCTGCTTTTTAAGCAGGCCCTGTTACTGTCAAATCAGGAAGGATGGTTCAAAATCAAGCAGATCAGCCGGCATGAAAACCGGAATGATTATTCGCGGATAAAAATGTTTTACTCTTCACCAGCCGGATTCGGGATCGTGGTAAAGCAGGGCGGATCTGTTGTTTATAAAGGGAAAGTCGGGGCCAGTACGAACATTCAGGCTCTTAATTTTGATTTTTCGTATACACCGGCCAGTATCGAGTTCTATTTCCGGTCAACAGACAGCAATCTTGAAATAACCGGTTTTTCACTTGAGTCGGGAACCGGGATTCTTGTGGATAACATAGCCCTGAGGGGATTGTCTTTTCCTCCTTTTTCTTCTTCAGAACAAAAAGCATTGCAGGAGACAGCCCGTTTGCTGAATCCCGGCCTGTGTATTTTACAATTTGGGGTAAATATTGCCCCGTCTTATCAGGAAAACTATAACTATTATTGTATCCGGCTCATTCACGAGATAAAAGAAATACAGCACGTTATGCCTGAAGTTCCGATTTTAATTGTCGGCATTTCCGATATGGCAAAAAGACAAAAAGGCGAAATGGTTTCGTATCCGAATATCGGGGCGATAAAGTTGGCGCAAATCGAAGCTGCAAAAAAATGCAATTGTGCGTTTTTCGATCTGGAAAATTTTATGGGAGGCCCAGGTTCAATGATTAACTGGGTGAAGGCAAACCCCAGACTCGGACAGAAAGATTATATCCATTTTACAAAAGAGGGTACAAAAAAAATCGGGAATTACATTTCTGATTTAATTCTGAATGCTTACACAACCTATTTAAAATCAGGGAAAAAGAAATGAGCCTTTTCGACAATATATGGCCCGGATGGTTTTTGTATTCAGAAGATGAACCAATGTTTTATACCAGCCTTCTGTTCTGGATATTTTTTACAGCTTTCTTGGGATTATACTCGCTGGTTTTTTCCCGGATGAAAGTGCGGAACATTTATCTTCTGATTGTCAGCCTGTTTTTTTATTTCAAGATAAACGGGTTCTGTTTTTTGTTGCTGTTGTTTTCATGTCTGGTCAATTATCTCGCGGGAATCATTATTGAAAGAAGTAAACAGAAAAAACTGGTTTTAACCGTTGCTGTTATATTCAACCTTTTGTTACTGGGGTTTTATAAATATGCCATTTTTATTACAGATACGATTAACCAATTGTTTGCCACCAGGTTCCAGATGATAAACTGGTTAACATACCTGCAAAATAAGATTACCGGAGGAACAGCTGATGTTTATTCCGTAATCCTGCCCATCGGCATTTCGTTTTATACGTTTCAGGCAATCAGCTATTTGGTCGATGTATATAGGAAACAGGTCAAAACTGTCCGGAATTTTCTTGATTTTAGCTTTTATCTTAGTTTTTTCCCCCAGTTGGTGGCCGGGCCGATTGTAAGGGCATCGTATTTCATTCCGCAGCTATACCAGAAATATAAACTGACCCGGCAGGAATTCAGCCATTCTTTGTATTTAATTCTGAAAGGGCTTTTCAAAAAAATGGTTATTGCCGACTTTCTGGCAATTAATTTAATCGACCGGGTTTTCGATGCGCCGCTGTCGTATTCCGGGATTGAAAATCTGCTGGCTTTATATTCGTATGCCATCCAGATTTACTGCGATTTTTCGGGTTATACCGATATTGCTATCGGGCTGGCACTAATGCTTGGTTTTAAAATTCCGGTTAATTTTAATGCTCCTTATCAGGCAACCAGTCTTACCGATTTTTGGCATCGCTGGCATATTTCTCTTTCCTCGTGGCTGAAAGATTATCTTTATGTTCCGCTGGGGGGAAACAGAAAAGGCAAGCCCCGCATGTATCTGAATCTGTTGATAACCATGATTCTGGGTGGCTTATGGCATGGAGCGAACCTGCGTTTTATTATCTGGGGCGCTATACATGGCCTTGCTTTAGCCGTTGAGAAATTCTTCCGGAATTTGTCTCCAATCCGGAAGAAGCTAAATGTGTTTGCGAAAGGAATATTCATTTTTCTGACTTTTCAGTTCGTTAGCTTTGCCTGGATATTTTTCAGACTGGAAAACGGCACAAAAATTCGTCAGTTTTTCTATCAGCTTGGAAATCATTTTTTGCCATATAATTCGTGGAGCGATTGGAGTGTTTACCGGAATGTACTGCTCGTGTTTGTGCTGGGCGTTCTCCTGATCTGGACTCCTTTCCGCTTAAAAGAAAAAATAAGGGGACGCTTTATCGCTTCCCCCCTTTTTATTCAGGTTTTTATTTCAATTGTTATGCTTACCGTTATTTCTCTTGTTTCACAAACTTCGTTGCAACCGTTTATTTATTTTCGTTTTTAGCTGTTTGCTCTTTCCTGAAATTTGCCAGTCCACGATCGAGAAAATCTACGAAATGATCCGGATTCAGGTCGTAGGCTTTGGGATCTGTCAGTTTATTTCCTTCCGGATCAAGCAAAACATAGTAGGGCTGTGCATTAACACCGTATTTCGAAATCTGGAAGTCGGCGTATTTTTTGCCAAGTGTTTTTTTCGTTTTTCCGTCGTATTGCGAGACCACCCATTCTTCTTCCGGTAATTTGGTTTTATCATCCACATAAAGTGCAATAATGACAAAATCGTTTTTCAACCGTTGCAATACCTTCGGATCCGACCATACATTGGCCTCCATTTCCCGGCAGTTTACACAGCCATGACCGGTAAAGTCAACAAAAATTGGTTTATCCTGTGCTTTTGCGCACGCGAGCCCCTGATTATAGTCGAAATAGCCTTTTAGTCCATGGGGCAACTGAAGAAATTCACTGTATTTCGGTTTTTCACAGAGCCCGTTGTTTTCTTCATTTCGCTGTTCGCCGGGGCCGGAAGTTGCCAGACTCACTTCTTCCCGGATTATTTGATGGAGGTCGAAATCCTGTGTTGCCTGGGGTGGCAGGTATCCGGAAATTGCTTTCAGCGGGGCGCCGAACATTCCGGGAACCATGTAAACGACAAACGAAAATGAAATGATTGCCAGTATCAGTCGTGGAACTGAAATATATTTTAAATCGCTGTCGTGGGCAAATTTCAGTTTACCAAGCAAATACAAACCAAGTAAGGTAAATATGACAATCCAGATGGCAAGATAAACTTCGCGGTCGAGAATTCCCCAGTGGTATGTCTGATCGGCAATACTCAGGAATTTCAGACCTAATGCCAGTTCCAGAAAACCAAGCACTACTTTTACAGAATTAAGCCAACCACCCGATTTCGGCAGATTATTCAACCATCCCGGGAAAAGGGCGAACAAGGTAAACGGTAATGCAAAAGCCAGCGAAAAGCCGAACATTCCGACAATGGGTTTCAGCACATGTCCTCCGGCCGACTCAACCAGTATTGCCCCGACTATCGGGCCGGTACACGAGAATGATACAAGTACCAGTGTCAGTGCCATGAAAAACGATCCCAGCAGTCCTCCTTTATCAGCCTGCTTGTCCGATTTGTTGACCAGCCAGCTTGGCAAAACAATTTCGAACATACCGAAAAACGAGAAGGCAAAAATCATGAAGATGATGAAAAACAGCAGGTTGGGAATCCAGTGCGTACTTAGCCAGTTTGCAATATCCGGTCCAAAAATCATGGATACGATAGTCCCGATAACCGTATATATGGCAATGATCGAAATCCCGTAAAAAAAAGCGTTTATCCTTGACCTGATTTTCGATTCGCCGCTGTGCATAAAAAACGAAACGGTCATCGGTATCATCGGGAAAACGCAGGGGGTAAGTATGGCTGCCAGTCCGGCAAGAAACGAGAAAAGGAAAAATAGCCATAAGGTTTCGGAGGAACCTTCGTTACCTTTGTTTGTTACCAGCGTTCCTGTTTTTCCTGCTTCTTCTGACGCCGGTTTTTCATGGGCTGTACTATTTTCGATCTTGAACGAAAAATCGGCTTCGGCCGGTGGCGTACAGGTTTCATCGTTACAGCTCATAAATTCCACATAACCTTTTATTTCTGAAATATTTCCATTGACTTTTACTTTTTGTTTCAGGATCGCCTTATGAGTAAAGTAACGTAACTTCATCTGGAATGTCGGGTCATAAATTTCTGTGGGCTCAGGTTCTTTTGTCAATGATCCGACGAACTCGAATTTTGTACTGTCGGCATAATTAACCGACGTTGAAACCGGTCCGTTTTCCGGCAGCGATGTGTCGTACAAGTGCCAGCCGTCTTCAATCGAAGCAGAAAAAATCAATTCTATTTCTCCGTTACCCAGATTTTTTTTGTCGAATTTCCATTTTACGGGTTCCATAATTTGTGCATCGGTAAGTTGTGATGCAAACAAGATGAGACCGAGAATAATTATACTTTTCCTCATGTTTCTGATATGTTTTTTTTGACGGAGTAAAAATAGGAACGATTCTTCTGTAAAATAATTTCTGAAGGTGGAACAATACTGAAAAAAGGGTTGAAAAAGGTACTAGTCCCCCTTTTTCTGATTGTTTTTCATCTGGTTATACAGACTGATTATTTCCTGGCGATTACTGGTCCCTAGTTTTTTATTGATGTTGTTAATATGTGTTTTTACAGTACTCAACTCAATAAAAAGGGCGGCAGCGATTTCTTTGTTTGCTTTTCCATCTGCCATGGTTTCAAGTATTTGAAGTTCTTTGTCGGATAGCAGCAGAAATGGATTTTCAGTACTGTTCGATTTTTTTGTTTTCTTTTTCCGGAAAAGGAGCATTGCCAGCAGCAATAAAATAAGAACTGTTTCAATGCCGATTACCCAGTTTTTCCAGGGGGGTGATAATTGTGGAATTTTGCATACCAAATCGCGGAATCCGGTAAGTTCGTCGAGTAGCTCGTTGTACGAACGGGTATACGGCGAATTCGGATAACTGTTTATCATACGTTCCTGAAAATTGAAATAGAACTCGCTGTTTCGCAGAAAATCCGTTTCCTTATCTTCGATATGGTACAGTGCAAACAGTCCGAATAGCGGATCATTGCACGAGTTGGTGAAATCGCGGATAAAATTGTTAAGACGAATATTCAGAAAGTCTCGTTTTGATTTAGTTGAACCTTTATCCAGTTGAATTTTCTTTCGGTAATATTCGTTTTCGAAAGAGTGAAGTGTCTGATTCTCTTCAGATCCACGAAACAAAACGGTACCGAAAATATCATCCGGGTTCTCGTTTGTTATTTCAATTTTGTCGTTGTTGTTTGCTATAAGGTGCATAAAGTTGCACACGGGCTGGCTGTAAAACTCAACAGCCGCAAAGCTGTTCTGTACCAGGTAAAGCCGGTAAAAACGCCTGTCTTCAGGCAGATCGTCTCCTTTCAGTAAAAAATTTCCGTTACTGTCGATAGTTCCCGAATTAATAATAAATTCAGGAGAAGCAACAAATAAATCTTCGGGGGCGTTGATCGAAGCCAGGTAAATCACCGGTTGCCATTGCCGCGCTATTTTCAATGTTCCTTTTATTTCGTAGGCAAACGAAAATTTTAATAAAAACAGGAAGGATATAAAAAATATTTTTTTCACGGCAACATATTTAGTTGCCTAAAAATAAAAAATCCCGGTGAAATACCGGGATTTTAAATTGAAATTACAAAATGATTTCTTCCTGATTCTCGTCAAGAAAGTGGTAACCCATAAGGTTTTGAGAGTCCACACTTTCGACCTTAATACTTTTAAAAAATTTGAACGCCCATTGGTTTTTTACTGACCACAACCCTTTTGTAAGGAAAGCAGCCACATAGGGATGAACCCTGATTGTCAGCTTTTTTTTATTCAATTCCTTGAAAATATAAGTGACTTTGTTCGCCAGTTCGTCAGTAAGAAGGAGGGTGGGCGTTACTTTCCCTGTTCCGTTACATACCGGACAAACTTCAGCCGTGTCAATGGTCTCTTCAGGCCTGACACGCTGACGTGTAATTTGCATCAAACAGAACTTGCTTAACGGCAGAATGTTGTGTTTGGTGCGGTCGGCTGCCATTGCTTCCCGCATGTGTTCGAAAACCTTATGCCGGTTTTCGATGACGTGCATATCGATAAAATCAATAACGATAATGCCGCCCATGTCTCTCAACCTCAGTTGGCGGGCTATTTCTTCGGCTGCAGCCAGATTCACTTCCAAGGCATTCGTTTCCTGATCGATACCGACTTTCGAACGGTTTCCGCTGTTTACGTCGATCACGTGGAATGCTTCGGTGTGCTCAATTATCAGGTAAGCTCCATTTTTGAAGGATACGGTCTTACCAAAAGATGCTTTAATTTGTTTTTCAACCCCGTAATAGTCAAAAATCAGTTGTCCTCCTTTGTAGAGTTTTACTGTTTTCTTTTTGTCAGGGGCAATCGAACCAATGTATTCTGTAACTTCATCAAAAACAGTAGGATCGTCTACGATGATACTGTTAAAGTCAGGACGATAAACATCCCTTAATAGTGCTGTTGTCCGTCCCAACTCTCCAATAATAAGAGCGGGAGCGTGAGCATTTTTCAACGTCGAAAACGTTGATTCAAATTTAGCAACCAGCCTTTTTAATTCCTGATCTAACTCGGCAACGCGTTTGCCTTCGGCCGCTGTTCGTATGATCACGCCGTATTTTCTTGGACGAATGCTTTGAATAAGTTTTTTAAGTCTGTTCTTTTCTTCCACAGAATTTATTTTCTGCGAAATGTTTACTTTCTCACTGAAAGGCATTAGCACCATGTTTCGACCGGCGATCGAAAGTTCCGAAGTTAAACGCGGTCCTTTTGTTGATATAGGTTCCTTGGCAATTTGTACCAGAATGCTTTGACCGGTTTTTAAAATGTCAGCAATTTTACCATTCTTGTTAATGTCTGGTAATGACTGAATTTTCGAGAGGGAAGAAATCTTGTTCTTTTTCGACAAGGCAACCTTCATAAATTTACTTAAAGTAGAAAATTGAGGTCCCATGTCCAGATAATGCAAAAATGCATCTTTTTCGTATCCAACATCAATGAAAGCAGCATTTAAACTGGGCATTATTTTTTTTACACGGCCTAAGTAAATATCTCCAACCGCAAATTTAGCCCCGCTCTTTTCCCTGGTAAGTTCGACTAACCTTTTGTCTTCTAGTAAAGCAATAATAACTTCTGAGGGAGAGACATTGATAATTAAATCACTACTCACAATGTTAAATGAAATTTTAGAAAATTTAAAAATGTACAGACATATAAACAGATTAAACCTAAAGTACAAAAGTACTTTAGGTTTAATCCAAAATGTCTCTTAAAAAGCTCATGCTTTAAAAGAAAAAACTACTTCTTTTTTTTATGTCTGTTTTTTCTTAGTCTTTTTTTCCGCTTGTGCGTCGACATCTTGTGTCTTTTTCTTTTTTTTCCGCTTGGCATAATTCTTACTATTTTACTTTGTCTTTTACTTGAGCAACAAATGTTTTCGCAGGTTTAAAAGAAGGAATATTGTGCTCAGGAATAATAATTGTTGTATTTTTTGAAATATTACGTGCTGTTTTTTCAGCTCTTTTCTTAACTATGAAACTACCAAAACCACGTAGATAAACGTTTTTACCATCAGTGAGAGAGTCCTTTACAGTTTCCATAAAAGCCTCAACTGCTTTTTGTACAGTAACTTTTTCAATACCTGTGTTTTTACTTACTTCATTAACAATATCTGCTTTAGTCATTTCTTAAAATATTTAGTTTTCAATAAATTAAATTCAGATTGATTGGTGTGCAAAAATAAAAATTATTCAATAAATATAAACAAACCAAAGAAATTATTTTTGTGTTTCTAATACTTTTTAAATAAGGCAGATATAAAATGAATGAATTCAGTGATCCTATTTATATATGGTATACCGGTAACAAACGGGATTTGCCGTGGCGAAAAACTACAGACCCGTATAAAATATGGTTGTCGGAGATTATTTTGCAGCAGACGCGTGTGGCTCAGGGGCTGGAGTATTTTGACCGTTTTGTGGAAAATTTTCCAACAATTTCAGATCTGGCATCTTCTTCCGAAGACGAAGTCCTGAAACTATGGCAGGGATTGGGATATTATTCCCGGGCACGGAACCTGCATTTTACAGCTCAGTATATCCAAAAAAAATATAATGGAATTTTCCCTTCCGATTATTTGTCAATATTGAATTTAAAAGGGGTAGGGGAATATACTGCATCTGCAATTGCTTCAATTGCTTTTAACCTGCCTTATGCCGTTGTCGACGGAAATGTTTTTCGCCTGTTGTCCCGCTATTTCGGAATTGAAGACCCGATTGATTCCTCGGAAGGTAAAAAAAAGTTCCGTACTTTGGCATCTGAACTGATTGATAAAAGTAATCCCGGTTTATATAATCAGGCGGTTATGGAGTTCGGAGCGCTGCAATGTGTTCCGGTTAATCCTGATTGTGATAATTGTCCGCTGGTTTATTCCTGCTATGCGTTTATAAATAAGAAAGTAGCTGCTTTACCGGTAAAAAAAGGAAAAACAAAAATAAGAAACAGATTTTTCAATTATTTTGTGTTATATACTGATGACTCAGTTTTTTTAAAAAAACGCACAGCAAATGATATCTGGAAAAATTTGTTCGAGTTCCCGTTAGTTGAAACTGAAAATCAGGAAGCTGCTGATTCTGCAATATCAATGTTTTCAACATTTTTTTGTAAGACTGCTAAAATGCTTCATATACAGACTGTTTCCGGATGGAAGGTGCATTTACTTAGTCATCAAAGAATTTATTACCGTTTTATCGAACTATATACTGAAAATGAAAAAGAAATAACTTCAACCTTAATTAAAGTGAGTAAAAAAGATATTTTTAACTTTGCTGTTCCAAAATTGTTGGAAAATTTTATTAATAAGAGCGGATTATTTTAGCGTGATTTTGTACCGGAAATGTTTGTCCTTTGCAGAGGAGTATTTTATTATGTTTTTAAAAAAGAATTTAAATACTGGCATTTCTGAAGAATTTGTTTAATTTTATTTATTTAATTTTCAAAACTCTCAAAAGATGTCAGTAAACAAAGTTATTTTAGTAGGAAACGTTGGGAAAGACCCCGATGTCAGGCACTTGGATAAAGGTGTATCAGTAGCAAATTTTCCGCTCGCAACCACTGAAACGTATTTGGCAAAAAACGGCGAACGGGTAAGCACAACCGAATGGCATAATATTGTTGTTTGGCGCGGACTTGCCGAAGTCGCTGAGAAATATGTGACAAAAGGGCGTCAGTTGTATATCGAAGGGAGAATACGTACCCGTAGCTGGGACGATAAAGACGGCAATAAACGGTATACCACCGAAATATATGCCGATGTAATGCAATTGCTGGGAAAACGTGAAGACAGTACTGGTGCCGCGGCACAAAGTGATCCTGTCGGTAGTTCACAAGATAATGTTAGCGAACCTGATCTTTCACAACCGGAAGAAGATGATTTGCCTTTTTAGAAACTTAAATATTTGATCATTGGAAGCAGACCCGTCACGAACATCTGAATTTTTTTTAGGAGATATTCATTTTTATCCGTTTTCTGCAGGTGTTGCGTTTAGTATTGTAATCGTTATTTTTTTGCTGATTTTTTCAGCGTTGATTTCAGGCTCTGAAGTTGCTTATTTTTCACTTGGGCCGGCTGATCTTGACCATTTAAAAAAAAGTAAAAACAGACGTAGTGCTTTTGCACTCAGGAATTTGGAATGTCCGGAAAAATTATTGGCTACTATTCTGGTAGCCAATAATTTTGTCAATGTCGGTATTGTAATCCTTTCGTCATACATCACCTCTCATGTGGTCGATTTTTCTGACGCACCGACATGGGGATTTATTATTCAGGTTGTAGTTATCACTTTTTTCCTTCTTCTGTTCGGAGAGATAATCCCTAAAGTATATGCAGCACGTTTTGCATTGAAAGTCGCGGTTTCCATGTCATTTCCGTTGATTGTCCTCGAAAAATTGTTCCGCCCCCTGAATGCTATACTTATTTATTCAACTTCATTTGTAAACCATAGAGTACAAAGGCATCAGCAAAATCAAAATATTTCGGTTGACGAGTTGTCACAGGCATTGGAAATGACTGATGATCATGAAATTTCAGATGACAAGGAAATACTGGAAGGAATTGTGAAATTCGGCAATAAAAGTGTGGTTGAAGTTATGTGCCCGAGAGTAGATGTAGTGGCTCTTGATGTAAAGGAAGATTTTGAAAAAGTGATTGCCGTGATCAACGATTCCGGGTATTCGCGAATACCTGTTTTTTCGGAATCTTTCGACAATATCAGGGGCATTCTGTATATTAAGGATTTATTGCCACATATTCATAAAGGAACAAATTTTAAGTGGCAGACTATTATCAGACCTCCTTTTTATGTCCCGGAACCTAAAAAAATTGATGACCTTCTTGAAGATTTTCAGAAGAATAAAGTACATATGGCCATTGTTGTGGATGAATACGGCGGAACTTCGGGAATTGTAACACTTGAGGATATTCTGGAGGAGATAGTCGGTGATATTACTGACGAATTTGATGAGGAAGAGAATTTTTTCACAAAAGTTGCGGATAATAAGTTCCTGTTTGATGGCAAAATCCTGTTAAACGATTTTTATAAAATTGTTGATTGCCCGGATACTGTTTTTGATGATGTTAAAGGTGAAGCAGATACGTTAGCGGGATTAATTCTTGAACTGAAGGGAGAATTTCCGAAACGTTTTGATAAAATATATTGCAAAAATTTCGTTTTTTCTATTGAGGCCGTCGATAACCGGCGTATAAAACAAATAAAAGCGGAGATTGTAAATTAACTATTGCTTTCCCTTTATCATATGAAAATTAAACTTATTATCTGTATATCATTTCTTATATCATTCGGAGCCTGTAAAAGAGATTACACGCCAAAACCTCATGGATATTTCAGGATTGCTTTTCCTGAAAAATCCTACCATCCAATGAAACTTGATTTACCGTATACTTTTGAGATTGCAGATTACTCAAAAGCAGTACCTGATACCGACAGGTTTTCGGAACCCTACTGGATCAATATTGTAACTCCGGCAAATAAAGCCTGGTTACATATCAGTTATGCCCGGATTCATAATAATCTGGCCGATCATCTCGAAAACTCCAGAAAATTTGCCTATAAGCATACGATAAAAGCGGATGCAATCGACGAAAAGCTTTATATCGACAGGAAAAATAAAATTTTCGGTACCGTTTATTATATCGAGGGGAATGCTGCTTCACCTATGCAGTTTTATCTTACCGACAGTACACGGAACTTTTTGCGTGGAGCATTATACATCCGCGAACTGCCCAATATCGATTCGATCAGGCCTGTCATAAAATTTCTGGAACCTGACATTATCCATCTTATTGAAACAACCCGATGGAAGGACAAAGATGCCGCTAACTGAAAAAATACCATTGGGAGACGGGCTTATCGGAATATTTAAAATTCCGGAGACTGTTGCAGAACTGGAAAAACAATACCTGTTGCTGTTCGGACGTATGCCTTCTGTTACGGATTTCCGGCATGACCGGAGAAAAAAGGAGTGGCTGGCTATCCGGATACTGATAGCAGAAATGATTGGTACTTCTTTCTCTGTTTTGCACAAGGACACAGGGGCACCGTTAATTATCCATTCTGAATATAAGTATATCAGCATCAGTCATTCAGTAAAATATGCCGCTGTGTATTTGCACAAAAGTGAGCAAGTAGGTCTTGATGTGGAAAATATGAACCGGAGATTTGTTCCTGTGGAGAAAAAATATCTTTCGGGGCAGGAATCGGAACAGGTAAAGTCACATCCTGTACTGAGGGCTGTTTACTGGTGTTGTAAAGAAGCTGTTTTTAAGTGGGCAGGGCAGGAAAATGTGGATTTCCGGGAACAGATCAGAATTTGTGATTTTGACCCGGATCAGACAAATACGGTTCATGCCGCATTTTTTTATAATTCTGAAAGACAAACTGTAAAATTAATTTTTCAGCTTTTCGACGGGCATGTGCTTGTTTATACACGGTAGACACTTCTTATGTTCGTCTTTTCCATACAGTAATATTGATTCGACATGCCTGATTTTATCAACCTCAGTACAATTTTGATGAATTAGTTTTTTAAATTTGATATTTGATGAATGCTTCGTTAAAACATGATATTGCCAAATTGAAAACTGGTGACAAATCTGAATATGAAAAGATTTTTCATGAGTTCTATGGCGTTTTGTTTTCGTTGGGTAAGCAATATTTAATGGATGGAAACGAGGCAGAAGAGATTGTTCAGAATGCATTTCTGAAATTATGGGAAATGCGTTCTGAAATAAGCGATCAATCCAACATCCGAAATTTTCTTTATACACTGGTAAAGAATAATTGTTTAAACCAGCTTCGGAATAAGCAAAATGAGGCCAGACTGATAAAAAATTACCATTACTTTGAATGGCAATATAATTACGAAGCATTGGCAAAAACCAGCGACAGCTATGTTCAGTTTAAAGAACTGAAGGAAAAGGTAGATCTGGCTATTTGTAATCTGCCTGATGATTTACGGGTTGTTTTCGAGATGAATCGTTTTCAGGACATGAGATATAAAGATATTGCCATGAAACTTGACATTAGTGAAAAAACTGTTGAGGCACGAATGTCAAAAGCCCTGAGAATATTACGTGCCGAATTGAAAGATTACCTGCCTATGATACTCTTTTTTTCGAATCTATTGAATTAAAGTCTGCATAAAAAAGACTTTCCTTGTAATATACCAGGCGGATATTTCCCTGCCTGTTTTAAAATATTTTTCATTTTCCAATAGGGTCTGCCGGATCTGATGTGTTTAGTACCAAAACAAGTTTGTTTTCCGAAAATTAAACAGATTAATCGTGGCGAAGATGGAGAAAAAATTAATTGCAAGGATTTTAAGTGGGAAAGCTACCGAAAACGAGAAAAATGATTTTTTCATTCAATGTGAAGCGAATGAGGAATTGAAAAAGGAATTCATATGGCTTAAGAACTTATGGGCACTTTCAGTAAACGAACATTTGCCTGACGAGCGTAAATCATTCGAACAGTTTTGGGAAAAAACACAGAAGATACGGGCTATCCGTATAAAACGAGTATTGCCCGGCATATCAAAATATGCCGCTGTGTTGATTCTTGCTTTCGGACTGGCCTGTTTTTTTATGGGCAGACCTAACGGGAGAACAGGCCTGATTCAATCTTTTAAAAGTGAGCATGGAAGTGTTTCATTAATAAAACTAGAAGACGGGTCGAAAATATGGCTGAATTCAGCAACGGAAATAAAAATTACAGAAAAAAATGAAAAACATATAGTAGCAAACCTTTCAGGAGAAGCATATTTCGAAATTGTGCATAACCCCCAAAGAGAATTTATTGTTAATGCCGATAAAATCAGGGTCAGGGATCAGGGAACTGCTTTTAACATCAGGGCATATCCGGCTGATGGGAATGTGGTAACATCATTAAAAAACGGGAAAGTAGAGGTGGAATGGTCTGCTTATAAGAGTCATATTGTTTCAATGTCACCCAATGATCAGTTGATTTTTCAGAAGTCGACCAATAAATATACTGTTGAACAAACTGATGCCAGCTATATTGCCGGATGGAAAGACGGCAAATTCGTATTTATAAACAAATCGCTCAGGGAAATATGCGATGAACTGGAAAAATGGTATGATGTGAAAATTAAAATATGCAATAAAAAGCTTGGTGATGCAAAATATTCCAGCATTCTGAAGCGAACAACAACGATTACCCACATGCTTGAAATGCTTAAAATAACAACAGGATTAGAATATGATATTAAAGTAAAGAAAAACGAATCTGATATGATTATAATCAAGTAATGCAATAGAGAAGCATACCGGCCAGGGTATGCTTCCTGAAACACTAATTAACTGATTTTTATTCAGTTATAATGTCTAATTAAATCAAAGTAAAAGTATGAAAAAAAATCTGTTTTTACTATGTCGTCAAAGGCATGGGATTGTTAAAATGTTAATGATTATGAAACTAACCCTAAGTTTAATGCTTTTTGCTGTTATGTCTTTTGCAACAGAAAGTTTCAGCCAATCAGCCAGACTAAACCTGAAAATGGAAAACGCCACGTTGGTGGAGATTTTTCAGGAAATTGAAAGGACAAGCAACTATGGTTTCTTATTTAAGAATGACCAGTTGGATCTGACCAAAAAGTACAACATTGACTTTGAAAACAGCACGGTCGGCGATATTCTTAACTCATTGCTGGGGAAAGGATATTCATTTCAGTTTATTGGTAACAATGTTGTTATTACTGCCAATAATCAGGAGGAAGACCAGCAACCTCAATCAAAGGTTGTTTCCGGAAAAGTTACAGATTCTTCCGGCATTCCGTTGCCTGGAGTTACAGTTGTGGTAAAAAATACAACAACCGGTACTATTACAGATATTGACGGAAAATATAATATATCGCATTTGCCTGATAATGCAATACTTATATTTTCGTTTGTGGGGATGAAACCACAGGAAATACCTGTTGGTAATCAGAAAAATATCAATGTGGTAATGGAGAACGAGACGATTGGTTTGGAAGAGGTTGTAGCTGTTGGTTACGGGGTAATGAAAAAAAGTGACCTCACCGGTTCTGTCAGAAGGGTTGATATGGACAAGGAATCTTCGTTACCGAATATAACTCTTTCCCAGGCATTGTCAGGTCTTTCTGCCGGTGTAAATATCGATATAACAGATGATGACAAGGGACAGGGGCTTGCCGGAAGTGAACCTTCTCTGTCGATCCGTGGAAAAACATCCCTGTCTGCCAACGATGATCCGTTAATCGTTTTGGATGGCATTATTTACAACGGGTCTATATCCGACATTAACGTAAGCGATATTGAACATGTCGATATATTGAAAGATGCCAGTGCTGCAGCAGTTTACGGTTCAAGATCGGCAAACGGCGTAATAATTATTACCACGAAGAAAGGGAGAACCGAGAAACCGGTTATTTCATTTTCGATGAATTACGGTTTCCAGGATATGACCAATAGCCCGATGAAAGTAATGAATGCAGAACAGTATGCAGTGAGGATGCTTGATTACTACTATCAGCAGGATTTATATGCATGGTATAAAACATCGCCGACCGGTGACAGCGGAAAGCCGGTAAGACCGGATGCTACCAACCGGGAAGTAGTTGCATCGTATTTAAGAACGGAAGAAGAAAAGGACAATTATCTTGCCGGGAACGAAGTCGATTGGGTTGATGCGGTTACAAGAATTGCACCTATTCAGAATTACAACCTTAGCTTTTCAGGAAAAAGGAACCGGTCTAATTATTTTGTTTCAGGAGGTTATACAAAAGAGAAAGGAATACTGGAAAACGACCAGTTTGAACGGGCCACTTTACGTTCGAATCTTGAAAGTGTGATTACCGAGTGGTTTACCCTGGGGGTAAATATGGCCTATTCTTTCCGCGATTATTCAGGCATAAATGCCGATTTGGGTGATGCCAGACATGCCAGTCCTTTGGCAAATAATGATATTGGTGACCCGAATTTTGCAACATGGCTTACCGGAGAAACTTATATGTCTAATCCGCTGGGAGATACATACGACACAAATGAAGATACCCGGAATAATATATTTTTGGTTGCCAGTGCAAAAATAAAGGTACCATTCATAAAGGGGCTGACTTATGATTTTAATTATTCCAATACCTATTCCAATAAAAACAATTATACATTTTATCCTGCTTATGTGAACGATGGAGCGGGAAACAACGGGAAAGCCACGAAAGAACATTCCGATGAACGGGATTGGATTTACAACAATATTCTTACTTATCTGCGAACTTTCGGAGAGCACCAGGTAAATGCGACTTTACTTTTCAGTCAGGAAAAACGACATGGTCAGTCGTCAACCCTTACTTCTGAGAATTTTGATAATCCGGTGCTTAAATACAATAACATGGCATTGGGAACAATTTATACACTTGCCTCCGAAGCCTGGAAAGAAAGCAGTATTTCGTATATGGCCCGTGTAAATTACCAGTATAAAAACCGTTATATGCTGACAGGTACCGTCAGACGGGATGGATTTTCCGGCTTTGGTGCCAATTCGAAATATGCCACATTGCCTTCCCTGTCTTTGGGGTGGGTCGCATCGGAAGAACCTTTCCTGAAAAATATGGATTTGCCTTACCTGAAACTGAGACTTTCTTATGGTATTAACGGAAATCAGGGAATTGGCCGGTACTCCAGTCTTTCTAAAATGGAAAATAACAGTTACGTCTATGGTTCTACTACCTCTGTTGCCGTTTATCCCAAATCTCTGGGAAATGCTGATTTAAGCTGGGAGAAAACAGCATCATTTAATCTGGGGCTCGATTTCGGCTTCTTGGATCAGCGGATTACAGGTTCTGTTGAACTTTACAAGGCTAAAACAAGCGATGTTCTGGTTAAGAGGTCAATTCCTGTAGCTTCAGGATATGAAGAAGTATGGGCAAATATAGGTGAACTGGAGAATAAAGGAATTGAAGTGGAATTAACAAGCCATAATTTTAAAAGAAAAGATTTTCAGTGGGATACTGGTTTTACTTTCTCACTGAACCGGGATAAGATAACCAAACTTTACGGGGGTAAAAACGATTATGATGAAGGAAACTCCTGGTTCGTAGGAAAACCGATTTCTTCCGTTTATGACTATGAATTTGCCGGCGGCGGATGGCATGGACACGTATGGACCGAAGATGAATTGTACAGCGGGAAAATTCTTAGCGGATGGTATCCGGGTCAGTACAAATATGTTGACCAGGATGGAGATGGTTCGATTACAGCAACAAAAGACCGGAAAATTATAGGTTATAAAACTCCGAATTATCGGTTTAGTATTTCCAATACGCTGGCATATAAAAATTTCACACTTTTTGTTCTGTTTAATTCAATTCAGGGCGGTAACGGTTACTATATAATGAACAACTATAATGTTGTGAATGTTGAATCGCGGTCGGACAATGTTTACAGGGAAAACCAATCGGCTGTACGTCAGTACTGGACTCCCGACAACGGGGTGAAAAATGCTACCGGAATATATAATTCCCCTGCAGTAACCAGCGGCATATACGAAGACCGGAGTTTCGTACGGTTACAGGATATTTCTCTTACCTATAAGTTCAATCAGCATGTACTGGATTCTTTTGTGAAAGGAATACATGACTGTCAGATATTTATAGCCGGAAAAAATTTGTACACATGGACAGACTGGTCGGGATGGGATCCGGAAACAGGAACAAACGATATTCCTTTGATGAGAAATATTACGGTAGGGCTTAAACTTACTTTTTAACGGATATTGAAATGAAACATATAAAATGTATCAAAATGGAAAAAATATTTAAACTAAATAAACGGTTGATTGCATTGGCGATTTCTTTGCCCATCTGGTTTTCTGCCTGTGATACAAACCTCGATGAAACACCTCTTGATTTTCTTTCTTCCAATAATGCCTATACTACACTGGCCGGAATTGAACAGGGAATAAACGGGTTACATTATAAAGTCCGTAATGACTGGTTCTGGGGAGAAGAGTTACAGGATGTATTAAGCATTTATTACGGATTGGGAACTGACATTGCTTTTCACGGAGAAGATCCGGCCAGTACCCGTTTCTTATGCGATTACGTTACTTATCTGACTCCTTCTTCAGAATATGTCGAAGAATACTGGATTAACAGTTACCAGCTCATCCAGTATGCAAATGTCCTTATTGACGGGATCAATACTGCTGATGAGTCAATCTGGACAGAGGATGGGGAAAAAGAGGCATATTTCGGTGAAGCAAAATTCTTCAGGGCCTGGGGTTACCGGATTCTGGCTTCATTTTTCGGCGATGTTCCACTTGTTACGGAGGTTACAAGTTCTGTAAAAACCGATTATGTACGGGCTCCTGTCTCAGATATTTATGCCCAAATGGAAGAAGATTTAATATACGCCGCAACTTATCTGCCTGAACCTGGTGATGAAGCCGAACCCGGGCGAATAACACAAGGGGCTGCATGGCATCTGCTATGTGAAGTTTACCTTGCTGAAAAGAAATACCAGAATGCGGTTGATGCTGCAACAAAAGTTATTGACGGATATCACTATCATTTAATGACAGAACGTTTCGGAAGTACTACCGATGTGTTCGGTTCGGGAGATGTGTATTTAGACTTGTTCGCTTACGGGAACCAGAATCTGTCGGAAAATACCGAAGCTATATGGGTAGTGCAGTTTGAACCCAATGTTACCGGAGGTGAAGATTATCCGGGAGAAAGAGCCTGGGGGCCTGCCTATTTCAGAATGGGGAAAACCCCGGATGGTTATCAGGCTATTTTAGGCGAATTATACAACGGAAGTTATACCGGCTACAGTGATACATTGGGTCGTCCGGTTTCCTGGATTCATCCTACTGATTATGCTGCATATAAGATTTGGAGGAGCGATTGGAATAATGACATCCGGAATGCAAAACATAGCATTAAGAGGAATTTTTATTTCGATAATCCGGCCTCTGCATACGACGGAATGAAAATTGACTTCAGCCTTTATCCGTCCTCTGCCGGGCGGGATGCAATAAAAGATACCTGTCAGTATATTTTCCCGTTTTTTATGAAACATGCTGATCCTTGCCATCACTTTACCAATGAAGCAAGATCGGGGGGAGGATATGATCATAAAGACGTATATGCCATGCGACTTGCCGAAACTTATTTATTCCGGGCCGAAGCCTACCTTGGGCTTGACAAAAAGCAATTGGCTGCTGATGATATTAATGTAGTCAGAACCAGGGCCAACGCAACCCCGGTTAGTGCAGCAGATGTTGATGAAGATTATTTGCTGGATGAACGGACCAGGGAACTATATGGTGAAGTATGCCGTCATATTACCTTGCGGCGGTTTGGCAATCTTGTCGGGAGGGTTCGTGAATACAATAACAATCCCAAAAATCCGGGATTGGATATTCAGGATTACAATGATTTATGGCCAATTCCTCAAAACCAGATCGATTTAAATGTTGATGCGGTAATGGAGCAAAATCCCGGATATGAATAATATAAACAGAATATTATAATATATCTATGCAGAAGGGTGTTTCAGCGATGCTGGCACCCTTCTTTTTTTGTTATTCCCAAATTTATCAGTTACAGTTGTATGGCCCGTGAACAGCCTTTATCCTGAAGTTTTCTTCTGAATCATCCAGAATGTAGATCGTATAGCTTTCTCCGCCGGGATTAACACGGACGACGATATGTCCCTGCTGACTTTTCAGCTGATTGATACGCGAGCCAATTACTACACGGGTCGCATCCATTATATTGGTTGCGAAGATGTCGCGTGGCCCCGGATACGTTTCTGTTGATAACATGCGACTTAATACGTTGTTGTCGGGCTGGCTCGGCGACCATATTTGCATGATGATGACGCGCGGACGGACAGCCTGTAGAAACGGTACACCCATTGCATCACGATAAGCATGGTGGTCGGCCAGGCAAACATCGAGCGGACCGGTAACCCAGCCGACCGGTGTTTCAATGTCCTGCCAGGTACCCGGTGCTCCGGTTGTAAGATCGCCTCCATTGTAGTAGTCAAATTTTCCGTACGAAAGGCGGAAAGCTATGCTGCACTTGTTTTCACTCGGGTATTCCGATGGAGAAAGGCTTTCAATGGGCGGAAAATAATTCCGTTCGTTGTTCCCTGTGCCTGTCCATACATGCCCGTTGGCAGCAATATTCCGGATCCCGAAATCCGGGTATTTTTCAGGATGATGAATAAGCGGAAACTGGTTGTTTACGCCAACCCGGAATTGTTCGGCCTGAAACTTTTTATGCCCGACATTCCATTTTACAAACTGAATATAGTTTTTTACATATTCATCGGTCGGAGGTGCAGGCCAGTTGTAATCGGGCCAGTTCCGGTCAATTAATTTGCCGATGGAAATATTCTCAGCTACTTCGGTAATTCCGGTCAGCGTGTAATTGCCTGACGGAGATTTTTTCAGTCCCGGATAAAGTTCTCCGATATGGTCATCGTGGAAATGAGTCAGGATAACGTAGTCCAGTTTTTTATCGGGCTGGTTTTGCATAAAATGCAGGATGTATCGCGAAATCCATTCGCCGGGAGTGCGGCTTCCGTTTGGTTTCGGGTCGGTCACGCGGGGCTTGGCCTGTGCTGTTGCCCCTGCATCAACCAGCATAGTTGTCCCGTCGGGCAAAATGAAAAAAGCGCATTCGCCTTTCCCTGTGTTAATGTGGTGAATATCGAGGTAACCTTCTGACCAGTACGGGAAAGTGTCGCCAACTTTAGGCTGTGCTTCAAGTTTCCCGATAAACAGGAGTATGGTCAGTAATCCGATTATTCTGAATGTAATTTTTGACATTATTTTTTAGGTTTGAAAACAGGTTTTACCGGTTGTATCCCGATCTCACGGGCAGTTTCGCTAAAATGTACAATATCATTTACCAGAGGGAAGTCAATCCCGTTGTTAAGCAGTTCCTTTATTTCTTCAGGAGAATCGGCCTTGTAATAGTTTATTTTTATCCCGTTCGCTTTCAGCTTTTTTATTTGTTCGGAAGTGTATGGCTGACCGGTTTTTAGTAGCTGAATGAAATCAGCCTTCATTTGTATCGTCCCTTCTGCATATTCCTCTGTGGAATTTTGTCGTTCCATGTTGCAGATCATTATTCCGGGAACCGCTTCTCTTGCCTGGCGGGCGGCTGTTGCATTGCAGGCCATGAAGGCCTGGTGCAAACGTCCTTGCTGCTTTATCAGCCGGGCAACCATGCAGGGCAGTTCCCCTTCTCCTTTGATATGCACATTTAACCAAATGTTGTAAGGCATTACCGCGAGGACTTCTTCCAATGTGGGGATTTTTTCACCGGCAAAATCCGGTGACTTCCGGCTTCCGGCATCCAGTTTTTTGATTTCCTCCAAAGTGAGATCCGAAACTTTTCCCGTCCCGTTTGTAGTACGGTCAACTGTCGGATCATGAATAACGACCATCTGGTTATCTTTAGTGAGCCATACGTCGAATTCGATCATCTGGGCCCCGGCATTTATTGCTGCCCGAAAAGCCGGAATCGTGTTCTCCGGATGAGTCTCCTTTGCCCCGCGGTGAGCGCATAATCCTTTCTCCGGAAGTTTATAATTTTTCGTATCCTGACAAGCAGTGAAAAATAGTCCGAAAAATAAAACAATAGAAAATGTTTTTAACGCCATTGTCTTATTCCTTGTGATAACTTATCAGTAATGAAGCCGGTTTTAACGGGATTGAAAGTTCGATTCCATTCATTATTTCGCTCCCTGTTTTTGTGATCCGGATGTCGTAATCTTCAAAAAACAGTTCATATTTCGCATTTTTGTCGAGGCCGCCCGGTTTTACGGTTATCGTCTCCGATTCGCAGTCGCCGCGGCGGAAAGCCATGATAATGCCATCGTTTTCCGACGGACGGTTTAACTGGTAAGCCATCCAGCTGTTATCGCGTGTACTTACCGGGGTAAGCGGGTAATAGTCGCCGTAGAAATAGGGACGGAACCGTTTGAACTCAGCAATTTTTTGCTGAATGGCAGGGATCGGTTCTGAATTTTTCCCGGTAATTTCCCAGTTCGAAACAGCTGTTGCTCCAAGCCCGGAACGGAATGTATAATTATCGGTTTTATAAATAGCTGTTCCGTGAAGAGGCAGGTAAAGATTCAGTCCCATGGTATGGCACTGGTAGCCGTTTGGTTCTCCGTACTGGTAATCAGTTCTCCATAATGGCGTACTGCGGGAAGTAGTTTCCAGATCGATGCGGCGGCCGCCACTGGCGCAGTTGTCGATCAGCAGATTTGGAAACCGGTTGAGCAGACCGTCCCAGAAAGCGTACAACCCTTCGATATGACGGATTTCGGAAATACCGATTCGCCCCGGTTTGTCGTTAGCAGTCCAGTAAGGCATCGGGTCGAAGTTAAAGTCCTGTCTGTAGTAATCAATTCCCTGTTTTTCAATGAAATCAGAAATATAATTAATGAGCCAGGCACGGGCTTCCAAATTTCCAAGATTGAAAAGACGGTTGTCGCTTCCCGGTATTTTTAGCAACCATTCCGGGTGCTCCACATCGAACTGGGTGCCAGACTTTACCCGTTCGGGTTCGAACCAAACCATAAATTTGGCCCCTGTTGCATGAACAGCATCGGCTACCGCTTTCAATCCGTCGGGAAACCGTTCTTTATCGACTGTCCAGTTACCCACATTTTCCCACCAGCTACCTTTTTCTTTGTTAAAACCGCATCCGGTGTACCATCCGGCATCGAGCCAGAACAACTCAGGCAAAATCTGAAACTGCTGGTAACGATTTACCAGGGCAATTGCAAATTCTTCGGTCAGACATTCATATTCCCCGCAGGGTGCCGGATCGCCGTAATCGAAACTTCCGGATAAGGGACATTCTGCAAAATGCCCGTTTATTTTCCGGGTATGATGTGCCAGAATAAACTGTCTGAACTGGTTATGTCCTACCATCCGGTCGTCGCCTTTCCAGAACAACAGGCAAATTCTGGGGCTACGGATTTCCTCTTTCGGGAGAAGTCCCAGTTGAATCCTCTCCATCCCCGACTTTAAGGTCACGGTCTTTTCATCTTTCAGGGCCACATCGGCATACCATTTGCCGGTCCAGCCAACAGCTACAACAGCTCCCTGTCCGCCGGGCATTTCAATATTAAAAAAAGGAAAAGCTGAAGTATCAGAGGAACGCCCTCCTGTTGGAGTCATATAAATATTTTTCCCCGGTTGTAATTTATCATCAAACGGAAAAAAGTCGCTACGATCGTGGTCGCTTCCTTTTGAATGATGCAGTATGAAATCGCCTTCATTCTCTGTTGTGAATGAATAATTGATAACAGCTTCTTTTTCGATTATCGGGGTGTTCTTCCCTGATGAATTGGAAAAATTCAAAACCCATTCAACTGCCGGGAAATCGCTGAACATGGTAATCAGGCACTTTACCGACAAACCGCCCTTCGGGTCGGAATAGGTGCAGATTATTTTTTCTGCTGAAGCTTCGCCGGATGCTTCTTTCTCACTGCTGAATTTCCAGTTTTTGATGAATGTATCAGAATTTTTTCCGCCGTAAACAAACGAAAACGGGGGAATTTTCCCTTTGGCAAAATGCTGGTCAACCCATTGTTTTACATCGCTTACAGTTTCAGGAACAACAACTTCCCGGCAAATTCCTGTACCTGACAGGAAAAGAATTAAAACGACAGATAAAATTTGTTTCATTGGTTTATTTTATTTATTGGTTCTTACATGATTTTTATGGACCTATTCAGGAGAAAATGTTTTACTATATTCGTTTGTGTTCGTTAGATAGTCAGCTCCCCTTTCACCTTTCCGTCGTCAGCAGTAAGGATAAGATGGAGCGAATGGCTGTCGGCATTCACCTCTATAACTGTCCGTGCTCCGTCTTTGGGGCCTCCGCCAATAACAATCGGGTAGTTGTGTTGTCCTTTTTCCGGCTGGTGAATGCCGTAAACATGGGTATGACCGGCAATCAGTAAATCGATCTTTGCTTCATTAAACAAACCGTTCCAAAGTTCCCTGCACTGAAGAGTGCCATGTCCGTCTCCGGAATAAAATGGCGGAATATGGCAGAATACAAGTTTGTACTTCGCCTTTTTGAATGACTTCTTTTTAATTTCTTTTTCCAGCCATTCTTGTTGTTTCATTCGGTACGGATCGAATTTCACCAGACCAAAATATTCCGCGTTATCGTCGGGTTTGTCTTCGCCCGAATCAAGTACAATGCAATATGCTGGTCCGGCCATAAAAGAGTAGTAAAAGCCCTTTTCTCCCCGGTTGAAATAATCCGGAAGATGCCGGGCAAATTTTCCCCTTGTCTCATGGTTCCCCCGTGAGAAAATAAAGGGAGTTTCCCGGAAAGTATCCGACAATGGATTTAACAGGTGCTCTACAATCTGATTTTCGTCTTCCAGATCGCTGAAAATATCACCATTCAGAAGAATAAAATCTTTTTTGTCTGATTTCTGAAATTGTAAAAGATGGCCGAACGATTCCGGACGGTCGTGAATGTCGTTGAATACCAGAAATGAAACTTTTCCGACTTGTTTGTCTATCGGATTAAAAGAATAAACCGGACTGGTATATGTTTCTCCGAAAATAATCTTGTATGGATTAAACTTTTCAATCACTTTCGAGCATATTCTGTAGTAACAGGTTTCCCCGGCAGGTAATTTTTTTATGGTAATGGCATGTACCGTCTGGTAAGCATCAATCAGTCCGTCGGATACTGACTCTGCTTTTTTATCTGTCTGACCGGCTTGTTTGCCATATTCGACCCAACTGTAGCAGGGAAAACTGGTGATCCACCGGATGGTCATTTCTCCTTTTCCCTTTGACTGGATATACGGGCCTGCTTTTAAAACCGGGACATCGGCTGTAACTGTTTCTTTTTCTGTTCCCCACGAGAGAACCGGGAACAGACCTGAAAAACCCAAAGCACCTGCTGAAAACAGGAAACGTCTTCTGTTTAATTGATTTTTTGACTTCTGCATTTTTTATGTTTCTGTGTTTTTACAATCAAATTTTACCCTTTTATTTTATAGAAAACAGACATAATACAGAAAACAATGGAATGACAATCGTCTTGATTTTCATGGTTTTCAGATTTAGTGTTTATATGAAATCCGGAGCACTTGCGATGCTTCCGCAAAACGTTGAAAATACTAATTTTCCAGGTTAAACAAAAAAACAATGTATGAACACAAAGAGATTGTCTTTAAAAATTAATTGTCCATGCAGAGGACATACTGCACCGGATGAGCAGTGTATTGGTTCCCATAGTGGCTGTTTCCGGCACTATTCCTGAAAACTTGATGTACAACAGCTTTTTATATTTTGGAGTAATAAAAATATATATCTATTTTCGTGTTCGTACACGGAAATTGTATCCGTGCATGTTTTTAATCGTTTTGTATCAGTAATTAATTAAATATGAAACTTGGAAAATATAGTTTTGGTGTAGGCGACCGCTTTAATCATGAAGGCGAAGCGCAATTAAAGGCTTTGATGAAAGCTAATTCAAAAGGGATTGAGATAACCCCGGTATGGAACAAGTCGAACCGTGAACACAACATTGTGCATTCGGAACCGGTTGGTACCCGTCAGGAAGCTGATGCTGCCGTGAAAGCTTTGGGCTGGACAGGCAGGTACTGTGTTGATGCCGACCATATTAATTTGACCAATGTGGACCGGTTTATTACTTATTCCGATTTTTTTACCCTTGATGTGGCGATGTACATCGGCAACGAGGCGGCAGCTGCTGATGTAGCAGCATTTAAAGCTTCATGTAAAATGTTGGGAACAGAGGTAACTATTCCCGGTATCACCCAACCCATCGCCGTTTCTGATGAAACACTGGATGTTATGGCTGGAAAATACCTGGCAGCAGTAAAGGAAGCCGGCAAAATTTACCGTCATATTGAGTCGGTAAAAGGCAAAGAAAATTTTGTAACTGAAGTTTCGATGGACGAGGTGGAAACACCGCAGACTCCGGTCGATATGTTTTTCATACTGAAAATGATTGCCGACGAACAAATCCCTGCCCAAACCATTGCTCCCAAGTTTACAGGCCGTTTTAATAAAGGTGTTGATTATGTGGGCGATGTAGTTCAGTTCGCCAAAGAATTTGAACAGGATGTGCTGGTTATTGATTATGCCGTGAAAAATTTCGGATTGCCCGACAACCTGAAACTGAGTGTTCATTCGGGTAGCGACAAGTTTACGATTTATCCGATCATGGCAAGTGTTATCAAAAAGTACGACAAAGGGCTGCATGTAAAAACTGCCGGTACAACATGGCTCGAAGAAGTGATCGGACTTGCACTTTCCGGAGGAGACGCCTTGGAAGCCGCTAAACATATCTACAAGGAAGCTCTCGGACGTAAAGATGAGCTGTGTGCACCTTATGCCGATGTAATCGATATCGACGATTCGAAACTTCCTTCAGTAGAAGAAGTTGATGGTTGGATCAGTGAAAAGTATGCAAATACATTACGCCATATTCCCGGTCATCCGGACTACAATTCGAATTTCCGCCAGCTGATTCATGTGGGCTACAAAGTGGCTGCTGAAATGGGCGAAAAATATACCGGATTGCTTGAGAAATATGCTCATGTTATTGGTGCCTGTGTCGGGGAAAATATTTACGACCGTCACCTGAAACGACTGTTTAATCTGTAATTACAGAAAATTTTTTGTGCGTATTAGTGTCATATTTTTTTGATAACCACAAAGAACAGAAAGAAGGCACAATGTTCACAGAGTATTATTGATTAAACAAATTTATGTAGAATTGTATATGTGAGAAAATGAGATTGCATATAAAGTAATCTTATTGAAGAAAGGGATAAAAAGAATTATTAATGGTGAATTAATTTAAAATTATCAAGGGAGACTTATGACTTATTAAAAAAGGTTTTTGTGCTCTTTGTGTGATATTCATAGTGTCCTTTGTGGTTAAAATAATGTATTATGAAAAATTTTATGGATGAAAACTTTCTGTTACAAACAGAAACAGCTCAGAAGTTATATCACAATCATGCGGCAAAAATGCCGATTTTCGACTACCATTGCCATATCAATCCGAAAGATATTGCTGAAGACCGCAGCTTTAAAACCATTACTGAAATATGGTTGTATGGCGACCATTACAAATGGAGAGCAATGCGTACCAATGGCGTTGACGAACGTTTTTGTACCGGCGATGCCAGCGACTGGGAAAAATTTGAAAAGTGGGCCGAAACAGTTCCCTACACTTTGCGGAACCCGTTATACCACTGGACTCACCTGGAGCTGAAACGGTTTTTCGGAGTTAACGAATTGCTAAGTCCGAAAACTGCACGCAAAATTTATGACGCCTGCAACGAAAAACTGAAAACACCGGCCTATTCGTGCCGGAACATTATTCGTATGGCAAATGTAAATACGATTTGTACTACCGACGACCCGGTTGACAATCTGCAATATCATCAGCAAATAAAAGCCGACGGGTTTGAAGTATCTGTATTGCCGGCCTGGCGTCCCGATAAAGCCATGATGGTCGAAAGCCCGGACTTTTTCAATAGTTATATGGATAAACTGGCTGAAGCTGCCAATATGGACATCCGTATTTTCAGCGACTTGATTGACGCACTGGATGCACGTCACCAGTATTTCCACAACAATGGTTGCCGGTTATCGGATCATGGTCTGGATACGGTTTTTGCCGAAGATTATACCGAAAAAGAAATTAATGCAATTTTTCAGAAAGTTCGTGGTGGTGAGAAACTGACCGGAGAAGAAATTCTGAAATTCAAATCGTGCATGTTATACGAATTTGGCATAATGGACCATTCGCGTGGCTGGACACAGCAATTTCATATTGGTGCACAGCGGAATAATAATACCCGCCTGTTTAAAAAACTGGGTCCCGATATCGGTTTCGATTCCATTGGCGACGAACCGGTTGCAAAATCTTTGGCAAAGTTGCTCGACCGGCTGGATCAGAAAAACGAATTGTGCAAAACAGTTTTGTATAACCTGAATCCGCGCGACAATGAATTGTATGCAACTATGCTGGGCAACTTCCAGGATGGTTCTGTTCCCGGAAAAATGCAATACGGTTCGGGATGGTGGTTCCTCGATCAGAAAGATGGAATGGAAAGGCAGATGAATGCACTTTCGAATCTTGGCCTGCTGAGCCGTTTCGTGGGAATGCTGACCGATTCGCGGAGTTTTCTTTCTTATGCACGCCACGAATATTTCCGTCGTACTTTGTGCAACCTGTTGGGCAACGATGTGGAGAATGGTGAGATTCCTGCAGATATGGATTTGCTGGGTACAATGGTCGAAAATATCAGCTTCAATAACGCAAAGAAGTATTTTAATTTTTAATTGTATGCCGGGTTTATGTCATCGGTAGCTATTGTGAAACAGAGAATAGATTCGTATTTTTGCAATCGATTGCGCAAAAATATCTAATACTGAAAAAATGAGTAAAAAAGTTGTGACTTTCGGGGAAATAATGTTGCGTCTGGCAACTCCCGGTTATTTACGTTTCTCGCAGAGCGATACACTCTCCGCTACTTTCGGAGGCGGTGAGGCAAATGTTGCTGTTTCACTGGCTAATTATGGCATCCCGGTTGATTTTGTTACCCGTCTGCCCAAAAATGATATTGCCCGTGCCTGTTTGATGGATCTTCGGAAATACGGCGTCGGCACTGATAAAATTGTTTTTGGGGGTGACCGTTTGGGAATTTATTTCCTTGAAACCGGTGCTGTGAGCCGTGGAAGTAAAGTTGTTTACGACCGGGCCCATTCGGCAATTGCCGAAATAAAACCCGGAATGATTGACTGGGACAGTGTTTTTGAAGGTGCCGGTTGGTTTCACTGGACAGGCATTACTCCTGCCATTTCGCAGGGAGCTGCCGATGTATGCCTCGAAGCAATTAAAAAAGCAAATGAGAAAGGAATTACGGTTTCGTGTGATTTAAATTACCGCAAGAATCTTTGGAAATACGGGAAAAAGGCCGGTGAAGTAATGCCGGAACTGGTCGCCGGAACCGATGTCGTTCTGGGCAACGAGGAAGATGCGGCTATGGTGCTTGGTATTCATCCGGAAGGAATTGACGTTACCGGAGGCCATGTCGAAGGAGCTGCATACAAATCAGTTTCAAAACAAATTATGGCGCGTTTTCCCAGGTGTAAAAAAGTGATTACTACTTTACGCGGATCGGTGAATGCCAATCATAATTCATGGGCAGGCGTACTCTGGGACGGTTCAAAATTATATGAATCACCCACTTACCAGATCACGCATATCGTTGACCGGGTTGGCGGTGGCGACTCGTTTATGGGCGGACTGATTTACGGCTTGCTGACATACACCGGCGACGACCAGAAGGCATTGAACTTCGCAGTAGCCGCATCCTGTCTGAAACACACTATTTACGGCGACTTCAACCAGGTAACCGTTGATGAAGTTGAAAAGCTGATGGGCGGTGATGCTTCAGGAAGGGTAGCACGGTAAAAAATAAATATTGAATATCCAATACAGAATAATCAACATTCAATATTCAGAAAGGGAAAATTATCTTTCAGTTTGTTCTCCATCGTGAGAACCTGAATTTTGAAAATGTCTTGATTGCCTGTACATTTGAAATTTGTGTTTGAAATTTTGAATTTTTAAAAGATTATGGCAAGATTTACCAGAATAGAAGTGGCATTAAAAATGAAGGAAACAGGTATTGTTCCTGTTTTTTATCATGCCGATATTGACATTTGCAAATCAGTTGTGAGCGCTTGTTACGATGGAGGAATCCGTGTGTTCGAGTTTACCAACCGCGGTGATTTCGCTTCACTTGTATTTGCTGAATTAAATAAATGGGCAGTGAAAGAATGCCCGGAAATGATAATGGGAGTTGGCTCTGTTGTTGACGGAGCAACTGCTGCCATGTATATTGCGCTGGGCACTAATTTTATCGTTTCTCCGTTGATTGATGAAGAGACGGCAAAAATTTGCAACAAACGCAAAATAGCCTGGAGTCCTGGTTGCGGCTCGGTAACGGAAATCGGCCGTGCCCACGAACTGGGATGTGAGGTTGTAAAAATATTCCCCGGTTCAGCGGTCGGCGGTCCGGGATTCGTAAAAGGCGTACTGGGCCCGATGCCGTATGCCAGCATTATGCCGACCGGTGGCGTTGAACCAACGGAAGCCAGTTTGAAAGCATGGTTCGATGCCGGCGTATATTGCGTGGGAATGGGATCGCAGTTATTTCCAAAAGATGTAGTGGCAAAAAAAGATTTTGCCTATATTACGAACAAATGTAAAGAGGCTCTGGGCATTGTGCAGAAACTGCGTTAAGCCGGACTGACTGAAAAGAATAATTAAACCAATTTAAAATTTACTATGTCTGTTAAAACAATCAATGAAAAAATGACGAATTTCCGATGGGTAGTTTGCGGAATGCTTTTCGTAGCATTGACGGTAAATTATCTGGATCGTCAGGTACTTTCCCTAACCTGGGATGAATTTATTAAACCCGAATTCCATTGGGATGAGGCAAATTATGGAATTATTACCTCTGTGTTTTCTTTGGCTTACGCAGTCTTCCTGTTGTTCGCAGGTCGTTTTATTGACTGGATGGGATCAAAAAAGGGATATCTCTGGTCAATTGGTATATGGTCAACAGGTGCCTGTTTACATGCTGTTTGTGGTATCATTACCGAACATACAGTAGGTCTCCATTCTGCTACGGAATTGGCTCAGGCAACCGGCGATGTAGCCGTTATGGTTTCAACGGTAAGTATGTATGCCTTCCTGGGAGCGCGTGTGTTACTTGCACTTGGTGAAGCAGGTAACTTCCCTGTTTCTATTAAGGTAACAGCAGAATATTTTCCGAAAAAAGACCGTGCTTTTGGTACTGCAATATTCAATTCAGGAGCTTCTGTAGGTGCTTTGTTTGCCCCGGTTACCATCCCTCCGTTAGCTAAAGCTTTTGGCTGGGAAATGGCTTTCATCGTCATTGGTGTTCTTGGTTATCTTTGGATGGGATTCTGGTTGTTTTTGTACAAAAAACCGAATAAGAGTCCATTTGTGAATCAGGCTGAACTTGATTACATCAATCAGGATGCTAAGGAAGAAAACGCTATTGTTGAAACAGAAAAAGAAGTTAAAATACCTTTCTGGCAGTGTTTCAAATACCGTCAGACATGGTCATTCGCTTTCGGAAAGTTTATGACTGACGGAGTCTGGTGGTTTTTCCTTTTTTGGTCTCCGTCGTATTTATATACACAATTCGGGATTAAGACAACAGATCCGCTGGGAATGGGGCTCATTTTTACCCTGTATGCAATTGTAACGGTACTTTCCCTTTTCGGAGGTAAACTACCGACGATTTTTATTAACCGGACCGGGCAGAATCCGTATGCAGCAAGAATGCGGGCAATGCTGATTTTTGCATTCATCCCGTTGGTCGTATTGTTTGCCCAGCCTCTTGGCGTTTATTCGCCATGGCTTCCTATAACTTTAATAGGTATTGCTGCGGCTGCCCATCAGTCGTGGTCTGCCAATATTTTTTCGACCGTTGGCGATATGTTCCCGAAAGGGGCGATTGCTTCCATTACCGGTATTGGCGGTATGGCCGGAGGTGTCGGTTCCATGCTGATACAGTTAAGTGCCGGTGAACTATTTGTACATGCTGATAAAACGCAGATGACATTTATGGGATTCCAGGGAAAACCGGCCGGATATTTTATTATGTTCTGCTTCTGCGCCGTGGCTTATCTGATTGGTTGGATTGTTATGAAGATGTTGGTTCCTAAATACAAGATTATTACAGATTTGTGACCATTTTTTTTAAATTTTTTTAGTTTAAAGAAGGAAAGTCAGAAATTCTGTCTTTTCTTCTTTTTTATTAAATTTATTCGATATGAAAAGTAAAGAAACAGTGTTTGAGAAAAAGACTGAGTGGGAAAATCTCGGAGGAGGTGTCTGCCGTCAGATTATGGGATATGACAAGAATATTATGATGGTGAAAGTAAAATTTGAAAAAGGGGCGATCGGAACTCCTCACCAGCACCCGCATGTGCAGACAAGCTATGTTGCAGCCGGAAAATTCGAAGTTACCATAGACGGTAAAACACAGGTACTTGAAACAGGCGATGGTTTTTTTGTTGAACCCGGTAAAACACACGGAGTACTTTGTCTGGAACCCGGAATCCTGATCGATGTTTTTAATCCGGTACGTGAAGATTTCCTGAAAAAATAATGTTTCAGGCTTTTGTTTTTTCAGAACAGGCATCGGAAAACCTGTGATTTTTTACAGCTTCTTCTTTGTTAGTTATATGAGATAGATTTTTGGACAAAAGGGAAGGGGCAAAATAATAAAAGAACGGATTGTTGGCTCAAAGCCGTCAATCCATTCTTTTTACGAATTTTTAAAGTCATGCATTACTTCTGAATCTGACGACGTAGATCAGAACTTTTTTACAGCTTTTTTCAATTGTTCTGTCTTTATGCTTTTGTAATCCAGTTGGCAATCCAGTCGCCGGCTTCCGACGTTTTATATGATTTACCTTCTGCTATGTCGACAGTTACAATGCCGGCAGCCATTGATGCGGCCACTGCGTCACGGATTATTTTTCCTTCATCTGCCAGGTTAAAAGCATATTCGAACATCATGGCAGCAGAAAGAATGGTGGCAATCGGGTTGGCAATATTTTTACCTGCCGCCTGGGGATATGAACCATGAATCGGTTCGAACAGCGAAGTATGAATACCTATTGAGGCTGAAGGCAGCAATCCCAGAGAACCGGTAATCACACTTGATTCGTCGGTCAGAATATCGCCGAACATGTTTTCTGTAACCATCACATCAAATTTTTTCGGCCACTGAATAATCTGCATGGCTGCATTGTCGACGAACATGTAGTCTGTAGTTACTTCCGGGTAAGACGGTGCCATTTCCTGTGCAATTTCGCGCCATAGCCTGGAACTTTCCAATACATTGGCTTTGTCGACCACGGTTAGTTTTTTATTGCGTTTCATGGCAAATTCAAATCCCAGTTTCAGAATACGTTCAACTTCTTTGCGGGTATATGTGCAGGTGTCGAAAGCCGTATTTCCATTGTCTTTACGACCTTTTTCGCCGAAATAAATACCTCCTGTTAGTTCACGGATAGTCACAAAGTTGGCACCTTCAACCAGCTCGCGGCGAAGCGGCGATTTATGCAGCAGCGAACTGAATGTTTCAACCGGACGGATATTTGCATACAAACCCAGCTTTTTGCGCATGGTCAGCAATCCCTGTTCCGGACGAACTTTCGCCTTCGGATTGTTGTCGAATTTCGGGTCGCCGACGGCCCCGAACAGAACGGCATCCGATTGCATGCACAATTCATGGGTTTCATCGGGATAAGGTTCGCCAACCTTGTCGATGGCGGCAGCTCCTGTCAGCCCGTATTTATACGTTAGTTCGTGGTGGAATTTTGTACTAACAGCTTTTACAGCTTTTATGGCCTGTTCCATAATCTCAGGCCCGATCCCGTCGCCGGGAAGAACAGCTATGTTTAGTTTCATTTTTATTTGTTTTTTTTATTGATTATTAGATGTTTGATAAATTAATACCGGATACCCCCAAATTCAGAACACGTTATCGTTTTGCTTTTGCTTTTATTTTTTCGATAATGCTTTTTGCGTTAAATATTTCTCCGTTTTTTTCATGTTCCAAAAGGTTTAACATGCGCATGGTTGCCTTAATAGCTGCGGCAGTCTGGTCTGAATCGAGGCCCCGGGTCTTAAATTCGCGGCTCCCGTCTTTCCAGGTAATCACAGTTTCAACCAAAGCGTCGGTTTTACCTCCCGGGGGAATGGTTACAATATAATTTGTTAACCGGGGAAGAGGTTTTCTCAATGTTTTATAAATGCTTTTTATGGCATTCATAAATGCGTCGTATTGTCCGTCGCCACGGGAGCTTCCTTCATACGATTTGCCATTTACTTCAATACTAACCGAAGCAAACGGATGAAGCTTATAAGTATGCGTAATGGAATAATTCCGGATAATAATTCCGTTTTCAGCTTCCTTGTTATTCAGAACATCAGCAACAATATATGGTAAATCTTCCGAAGTAACCATTTCCTTTTTATCTCCCAGCTCGATAACTTTTTCAGTAACCGATTTCAGTGCCTCTGCATCCAGCTCGATCCCGATTTCTTCGAGATTCTTTTTTATATTGGCTTTTCCTGAAGTTTTTCCGAGCGCATACTGACGGATACGTCCGAATCGCTCAGGAATTAAATCATTGAAATACAGATTGTTTTTGTTGTCGCCATCAGCGTGGATGCCGCTGCACTGCGTAAATACAAATTCTCCGATCAGCGGTTTGTTTGTCGGTATCCGTATTCCGGAAAAGGATTCAACCAGCCGCGATACTTTATTAATTTTCGATTCGTCGATGCTGGTTGTCAGTTTCATGTGATCTTTAATGGTGGCAATGGCACTCGACAATGGAGTGTTTCCTGCCCGTTCCCCCAATCCGTTGATGGTTGTGTGAATACAGCGGATGCCTGCCTTTATTGCGGAAAATACATCGGCAATAGCCAGGTCGTAATCGTTGTGTGCATGAAAGTCGAATTGTACATCCGGATACGTGTCCAGCATTTCCTTGCAAAAGTTGTAGGTCTCATCCGGGTTCAGTATGCCCAGCGTATCGGGAAGCATGATTCGTTCTATGTCTTGTTTTTTCAGTTCGCGTATCATAAAGTGGACATAATCACGAGAATTACGCATTCCGTTCGACCAGTCTTCCAGATAGGCATTTACCCTGATGCCATAGCTGTTGGCATATTCAACAACTTCCCTGATGTCAGCAATATGTTGCTCCGGCGTTTTCCGTAATTGTTCGGTAACGTGTTTGTATGAGCCTTTACACAACAGGTTCAGTACTCTGCCACCGGTCTTGACGATCCAGTCAACCGATATTTTTCCGTCAACAAAGCCAAGGACTTCTATTTTCTCGAGATGTCCTCTTTCTTTGGCCCACTCCATCACCCTGCTGGTTCCCCTGAATTCTCCTTCGGAGACACGGGCCGAGGCAATTTCAATCCGGTCCACCTTCAGGTCGTCAAGCAGCACGCGGGCTATACTCAGTTTTTCGGCACTGGTGAACGATACACCGGTGGTTTGCTCCCCGTCCCGCAGGGTGGTGTCCATGATTATTACCTTATTATCCATTGTTTTTATTTTTTTCTCCGGATTATTTTTTCTGTTCGAATTTCCCGATTTCATCCTTCATTGCCACCAGGTAGTCGATGTCGTCGAGTCCGTTGGTCAGGCAATGTTTTTTGTACGGGTTTATTTCGAATTTTTCAGACTCGCCGGTTGCCGGTATCGTGAAAGTTTGTTTTTCCAGGTTTACTTCAAATTCGGTTTTCGGGTTATTTCCGATAGCTGCAAAAATGCGTTCGAGAAATGCCGGTGAGACCACTACCGGGAGCAACCCGTTGTTCAGGGCATTTCCTTTAAAAATATCGGCAAAAAAGCTTGAAACCACAACTCTGAAACCATAATCGTAAATAGCCCAGGCTGCATGTTCGCGGCTTGATCCGCTACCGAAGTTTCTTCCCCCTGCCAGAATTTTTCCTGAATATTTTTTGTCGTTCAGGGGAAAGCCTGCAATCGGGTTGTTGTTTTTGTCGTACCGCCAGTCGCGGAACAGGTTGTCGCCAAACCCTTTGCGTTCTACTGCTTTCAGAAAACGGGCCGGAATAATCTGGTCGGTATCTACATTTTCGATAGCTACCGGCACTGCCGGCGATTGTATGGTTGTAAATTTATCGTAAGACATTTTCAATTTATTATTGATGATTTATTATTTATTATTTCCTGTCTGAATTGATTTTCTTGATGCTATGAATATGGAAGCTAATTCGTGGGCTTCCTGAATTAACGGTTTTGCATTTTCCGAAGAAAGAATGTCTTCTTCCATTGCAAATTCGATCCAGAATTCACATTCGTCAGCTTCTTCTATAACGATTGATAATTTTGCAGCAAAGGCTTGTTTCGATTGGGCGAGATTTGCTGCACGATAGTTTGCAGCTACCGATGTTGAACATCTGATTAGCTGTCCGCTAATGTGAGACCCCAACCGGTTGTTTGGCAAGCTAAGTGCAACTTTTACACAAGCATGTGAAAAAGTTTTTGTTCTGTTTTTCAAAATTTCTTTATTCATTTTTTCAATCATTCTGTGTTAAATCGTCAATCATCAATCATCAATCATCAATCATCAGTCATCAGTTTTCTTGGGTCGGTGATTTTACCCGTAACAGCGGCGGCGGCAGCAGTTAGCGGACTGGCAAGCAACGTGCGTGCACCTGGTCCCTGGCGGCCTTCGAAGTTGCGGTTCGATGTTGAAACAGAATATTTTCCTGCCGGAATTTTGTCGTCGTTCATTGCCAGGCAAGCTGAGCATCCGGGCTGACGAAGTTCGAAACCGGCAGCCTCCAGTATCTCCACCAGACCTTCCTGCCTGATTTGTTTCTCCACAGCTTTCGAACCCGGAACCAGCCATGCCGTGACATTGTCGGCTTTTTTGCGGCCTTTTACAAATTTTGCGAATTCACGAAAATCTTCAATCCGCCCGTTTGTACAGCTTCCGAGGAAAACATAATCAACAGGTTTCCCGATCATTCTATCGCCGGCATGGAATCCCATATACGACAACGATTTTTCAAAAGTTGTTTTGTCGGTGCCTGTCAGGTTTTTCCCCGAAGGAATGTTTTTCGAGATGCCGATCCCCATTCCCGGATTGGTCCCGAAAGTAATCATAGGCTCAATGTCGGCAGCATCAAATTCGTATTCGGTGTCGAACACAGCGTCTTCGTCTGTTTTTAATGTTTTCCAGTAAGCCAGCGCTTTGTCCCGGTCTTCACCTTTGGGCGCGAATGGACGACCCTTCATATAGTTGAATGTTGTTTCGTCGGGGGCAATCATTCCGCCGCGTGCACCGCTTTCAATACTCAGGTTGCAAAGGGTCATACGGCCTTCCATGCTCAGGCTTTTGATTGCCGAACCTGTGTATTCAATAAAATGACCGGTTCCGCCGCTGGTCGATATTTTTGAGATGATGTACAGCGCAATGTCTTTTGCCGTTACTGCTTTTTTGAGTGAACCGTTTACGGTAATGCGCATTTTTTTTGGTTTGGGCTGCATGATGCACTGACTGGCCAGCACCATTTCAACCTCGCTGGTACCGATACCGAATGCAATAGCTCCGAATGCGCCATGAGTCGAAGTGTGGCTGTCGCCGCAGACGATGGTCTTTCCCGGCTGGGTAAGTCCCATTTCCGGGCCGATGATGTGTACAACGCCATGCCCTTCGGTTCCGAGGCCGTGATACACAATGCCATTTTCTTTGCAATTACGTTCCAGTGTCTCAACCTGGTGGCGCGACAATTCGTCCCTGATACTCAGGTGCTGGTTCATAGTGGGAACGTTGTGGTCGGGTGTTGCCGTGGTTAGTTCCGGACGGAATACTTTCAATCCGCGTTTCTTCAATCCTAAAAATGCAACCGGACTGGTCACTTCATGGATAAAATGACGGTCGATATACAGCACATCGGGCCCGCCTTCAACTTTTCTGACTACATGCGAGTCCCAGATTTTGTCGAATAAAGTTTTTGCTTCCAATTTATTTAGATTTTAAAATTATACTTCCTTTTTTGTTCCATTCTGAAGAAAAAGTTCAGGATGATTTTTCACAGATCAAAATTATTCCACCGGAATTTTATTTATGGCATCCAGAAATGCTTCGACTGAGGCAGTAACAATGTCGGTATGAGCGCCGAACCCGTAAAATTTGTTTCCGTCGAAATCGAGTTCCAGATGTACTTTTCCCACATCGTCGCTGCCTTTGGTTATGGCCTGAATAAGGAATTCTTCAACCGTTACATGCCTGCGGATGATCTGTTTCACCGCTTTGATGGCTGCATCGACAGGACCATTCCCCGAAGATGTTGCATCGAATTTTTCGCCGGCAATATCCAAACGAACCGTTGCCATCGGTACCAGCGTTTTACCTGTAACAACCTGGAGGAAATCGAGTTTGATGCGGCGTTCTGTTTTATGTGCATCGCCAACCAGCATGGCAATATCGTCGTCACGGATCTCTTTTTTCTTGTCGGCCAGGTCCAGAAATTTTTGGTAAACATCATCCAGTTTGGTCTTGTCGAGTTTAAATCCCAGTACTTCAAGCCGGTGTTTTAATGCAGCACGTCCGCTTCGGGCTGTCAGCAAAATGCTCGATTCGCTGATTCCTACATCTTTCGGATCGATAATTTCGTACGTCTCGCGGTTTTTTAAGACTCCGTCCTGGTGAATTCCCGACGAATGGGCAAAAGCGTTTCTCCCCACAATTGCCTTGTTGGGCTGCACCGGCATGTTCATCAGGTTCGACACCATCCGGCTGGTTTTGTAAATATTCTGTGTGTTAATATTTGTGTCAATTCCCAGTAAAGCATAACGGCTTTTCAGAATCATGGCTACTTCTTCGAGTGAAGTGTTTCCTGCACGTTCGCCAATGCCGTTGACCGTTACTTCTGCCTGGCGTGCGCCATTCATAATTCCTGAAATAGTATTGGCTGTTGCCATTCCCAGGTCGTTGTGACAATGAATGGAGATAATCGCCTTGTCAATATTTTTTACGTTTTCTTTCAGATATTTAATTTTTTCGCCGAACTCATTCGGAAGGGTATATCCTGTTGTATCGGGAATATTGACGACAGTGGCTCCGGCTTTAATTACTGCTTCTATCACGCGGGCAAGGTATTCGTTGTCCGAGCGGCCGGCATCTTCGGCATAAAATTCAACATCTTCGACATATTTTTTTGCATAGGTTACGGCAGCCACGGCACGTTCGAGAATTTTTTCCGGAGTCGAATTCAGCTTTTCGTAAATATGGTAGGGCGATGTTCCGATTCCTGTATGGATACGGCCCTTCTTTGCATATTTTAGAGCTTCGGCAGCAACATCTATATCTTTTTCAACTGCGCGGGTAAGGGCACATATCGTCGGCCATGTCACCGCTTTTGAAATTTCGACTACTGATTTGAAATCACCCGGGCTCGAAATCGGGAAGCCTGCTTCAATAATATCGACCCCCAACTCTTCCAGTGCCCGGGCAACTTCAACCTTTTCAACCGTGTTCAACTGGCACCCGGGAACTTGTTCCCCGTCCCTCAGTGTGGTGTCAAAAATGTACAATCTGTCGCTCATAACGAAATAGTTTTATATAACTGTTATAAAATAAAAAGGCCATCCTCTTGTGAGAATGGCCCTCCGTTAATTCTTTTATAATTTACCACATACCATTCTCACCTGAATATTCTAATAATTAGAATACCTAGAATCAGACCGAGAATAGATATGAGGTTAATATTTTTCATCCTTTGTTAGAATTTGCTGCAAATATGAATATTATTTTTTTAAATGAAAATATTGAAGTTCGTTTTTTTATGATTTTAAAGTAGATCTTTTGATTTTCTTAATTTTTGTAAGAGACGTGATTGCCATTCTTTTTACAAAAGATAAGAACAATGTTTTTTTTATAATGTTTAAATGAGTATGAATTTTTTCAAAACGGCAAGTATTATTTTCCCCGGTTTTCCAGCCGGTATTCATCCCTTTCCTTGCTGTCACGAATCATATCATCCTCGTCGTCCATAACCGGTGATTCTTCCAGCGCTTTCCAGTCGAATTTTTCATCAAACGGATTCAGTGCTTTTTGCGGGTCGAATATTTTTGAATCAACAGGAAGAGCATTATATGGTTTAAAATCAGGCGTTTCGGTAAAGAAATCAGCCATGTCGCTTGCCCCTGCGTCATATTGATTCAGATAGGGCAATCCCATGATGTTCCAGAATGTTTTAAAAATACTTCCGAAGCTGTAATGTACATGACTTACATAATCTTTTTTCACCCAGGGGGAAATAAACATCAGGGCGCTTCTGTGTGCATCGACATGATCCACACCGTTTTGGGCATCATCTTCCGTAATCACAATCAGCATGTTTTTCCAGTACCGGGTGTGTGACAGAAATTCAACAATACGGCCTACTGCCAGATCATTGTCGGCCATATAACTTTCCTTGAACGGGTATCCTGCCTCCGGCCGGTCGCCGGCGCCGTGGTCGTTCGGAAGAATTACGGTAATAAGTTCAGGCATCGTGTCCTGACTGTCTATCCATTTTTCGCTGAATTCCTTTTTAAACTGATGTATACGGAACTGGTCGGGAATGGCTGTATTAAATGTCGGATATTCTTTTGAGGTACGGTCCCAGATGGGCTGTGGCAACGGGTAATTTATATAATGATGAATTCCCTGGTATTTATATTTCTGGTCGTAGATTCCCGGCTCAAACATGATGCTGAAGCCGAAATTGTAAAAGTTAATTCCATTTCGTTCCAGAAGATCCCACATGGAGCCTGCTTCGTTGTAATCTTCAGGATAAATAGCGCCGGCAGCTCCGTTCATACCATAAACGCCCGGTGCTTTCGAATCGAATTTAAACCGGCGGTTCCCTCCGTAACTGGCTGCTGTACAGGTTTCGCACCATTCGTTCGGATACGTGTTTACCAGCCAGCGGTGGCCATCGGCCGAAACATCGGAATCCACATAAAAATTGTCGCCCAGGGCAAAGGTGCTGACTAATTTCAGGTGATTTACCATTACATCGACATTTTCCAGCGAATCGGTTTTTGCCTTGTTGTGAAAGGATACCCCTTTCCCGTAACGCGCCAGTGTGGCATCTCCGTCAGCTTTTTTTACCTGGCCGAAAATTTCATCAAATGTTCTGTTTTCCTTCGATATAAAAACAATGTGTTTTATCGGGCTTTCTTTTTCTCCCGGGTACAGCGGAACCGGATTGTTTTTCCGCCATGCAAATTTTTCGGATGAAGCTTTTTCAAATTTGAAATTATTGGAAACTACTTTTTCTGTCAAGGCTTTCAGTTCATTGTCTGAAGGAATATCGAGAACTTCAACCGTCCCTTTCATTAAAGCTCCGATATAACTGCCTTCCGGTCCCAGCTTAAATGCAGCACCTCCGTTCGGACCACTTCCGAAACCTTTGGCATTGGTAACAATCAGCTTTTTGCCATCGTTGCTTACCTTCAGTTTCGCAGGGAACCAGCCTGTAGGGATGTAACCGAGTACTTTTAATTTTTTAGCGTCGATAACAGCTACTGCATTAATTCCGGAGCAGGCTACAAAAAGCCGCTGGTTATCGGGCGAGAGCGCCACTCCGAATGGAATCACTCCCCGAAATTGTTTCATCCTTTGGTCAGGCTTCAGATAAATAGTGTTAACAACTGTATCTTTTTCAATAGAAATTACTGAAATATTATCGTTGGTTCCGTTGGTTACAAAGACATAATCGTCGGTAGCAACCAGCGAATTCGGACTGGCACCGCCCACAGCAGGAATACCTTCGACCATAGCACCGACAAGATGTCCGGTTTTTGTTTTTGCAATTACTTCGGGTTGTCCCGGTTTTTCGAGACTAACGGTAAAAACCGAAAAAGCTTTGAGTGAATTCATATCACCCAACCCGGGCACATCAAGCGTATCTGTATGGATTCCTTCTTTCATCTCTTTGCTTCCGTAAGCAAACGGCGGATAATCCAGCGCCTTTTCAACCACATTTTCTTTTGTGATTCCTTTTACCATACTGTATTGGAACATGCCTACGTTGGCCACATATACCTTTTTCTCATCGGGTGAAAGACAGATTCCGAACGGATAACGTCCTACAGGTACATTATATTCCAGCTTCCCGCTTTCTGTATTCAGAACCACCATACGAAATCCGATCTGATCGACGGCATATAATTTTTTCCCGTCTTTCGAAAGTACCATATCGCCGATATACCCGTGTGAATAATCCACACTGTCGGACACATAGGAACAGTCGATAACCCCTTTCGCCTCGCCGGTTTTAATATCGAAAATAAACACTTTGTTTTCCTGTCCGCCGGCCACATAAACAAGGTTGTTGTCTTCCGATACGGTCAGTCCCATAAAAACAGAAGCAAGAACTCCCTTGTCGGTAGACGGTCCGGGAGGAATTTGCTGAACATCGGGATTCTCCGACAAAATATTACGTATAATGGTGATCGATAAAGGTCCTGTGCCTGAATTGGCGGTAACGGCTGTGTTTCCGTCCGGACTAAGCGTTAATCCGTATGGATGAGGAGCTACTACAATGCTTTTTCCTGTTGGAGTCAGCAATCTTCCATTCGGAATAACTGTTGTTCCTGCTTTATCGATGTGGGTAAATTGTTCCCCGGCAGGTGCCGAAGCTATCCACAAATTATTTTTTGATTCGTTTTTACAGGAAGCTAAAAAAAATGGTATTACAAGAAGAAATAAGAATAATCGGCGCATGTTGTTGTTTTTTTGTAAAAGTAGGAAACACATAACTGTTTATTTATAGTAGTTTGTGAAATTATTAATAATTCTTATGAAACCAGTCCTGTTTCTCTCAACTGATTTTTCTCAAATTTTTATTTTTTTGTCTTCGCAAATAAGCGTACGTGCCGGAAAACGACTTAAAAGAGGGTAATCGTGAGTAGCAAAAAGTACTGTTTTCCCCTGTTCCTTCAGATCAATAAAAATACGCACAAGATCAGCGGAAGTTTCCGGATCAAGGTTCCCGGTAGGTTCGTCAGCCAGGATTATATCCGGATTGTTCAGCAGGGCACGTGCCACGACAATACGCTGTTGCTCGCCACCTGATAATTCGTGTGGCATCGCTTTCAGTTTATCGCGCATGTCAACCAACCGGAGCATATCGTCAATACGGTCCTCAACTCTTTTTTTGTCTTTCCAGCCGGTAGCCAGCAAAACAAAAGCCAGGTTGTCGTGTACATTGCGATCGGTCAGTAGTTTAAAATCCTGAAAAACAACGCCGATTTTCCGCCGAAGAAAAGGGATTTCCCTTTGTTTTATATGCGCAAGCTGATATCCGGCAATGGCTATTTCGCCGTTGATCAGAGGTATTTCTGCATGTAGGGTTTTTATCAGACTCGTTTTTCCGCTGCCTACTTTTCCGGTCAGGTACACAAAACTGCCGGTTTCAATATCGAGGTTCACATTGGCAAGAACCAGTGTTTCCCGCTGGAAAATGTCAGCATTCCGGATGCTGATGATGTATTGCCCTTTCATTTTATCAGAAATATGATCAGTAATAAAATTAATCTGATTGCTTCAGAGTCTATTACAAAACTACTTTTTTTTGAGCAACCGGATAATATATTCAGGTAATAAACAGTTTTCTGTTAAGAAAACACTGGAATTTAAATGGCTTTAAGCCTGCTATTTTTCTATTTTTACATGCAAATAAATACAGTCCATGAAGACATTCAGGTTGCTTTCTATATCTATTTTGTTATCCCTTACTTCTATTGTTCTGCCGGCTCAGCAAACTGCTTATCACCAATCGGTTGATGAGAAAGTGCAAAAGGCAAAGGAACTTTTTGCCGATAATAATTTTGTATCGGCCCTGCATTTGTTCGAGGAAATTGCAGGTAACACAGACCGGAATTCGGAGTTGCATTCGGAGGCTTGTTTTTTTAAAGCACTTTGTGCTCTGAAAATGGGCAACGGCAATTCCGAAGATTTAATTACAGCTTATATAAGCGATTTTCCGGCCGGTGTATATAAAAATCAGGCATGGTTCGAACTGGGAATGAACCAGTTCATTCATAAAAAATATGCAGCCGTTTTACGCAGTTTCCAACAGGTAGACGCATCAGCTCTTACTGCTGACGAACGCATTAAATTTCACTATCAGACAGGTTATTCATATTTTGCCCTGGAAAAATACGATGAGGCTGCCTCTGAGTTTTCCGGAATAAAGGATGCAAACAGTATGTATGCTGCACCGGCCCGTTATTACCGGGCTCATATCCATTATCTGAAAGGAGACTACCAGACCGCACTTGACGAGTTCGGCACAATGAAAGACAATCCGGATTTCGCAAAGGTGATACCGTTCTATATCAGTCAGATTTATTATAAACAGGGAAAATATGAAGAGGTGGTAAAATATACAGTTCCCTTGCTCGAAAAGGTTGATGCAAAGGAACAGCCCGATCTGGCGCGGATTATTGGTGATTCGTACTTCCATTTGCAGCAGTTCGGTAAAGCAACCGCTTATCTCGAATTTTTCTTTAAGTCGGGTGACCATAAAGGGCGCGAAGAAAATTACATGCTGGCTTACTGCTATTACCTGCAACGAAACGAGGCAAAGGCAATTCCGTATTTCGAAAATGCCTCGAAAGGTGACGACAAACTGGCCCAGAACGCTTATTATCATTTGGCCGACTGTTATATTGTTGCCGGTGATAAAAACAAGGCCCGCGCTGCATTCGAGGCTGCTTCGGACATGGATTACGATCCGAAAATAAAGGAAGATGCACTTTTCAACTTTGCAAAAATTACGTATGAACTTTCATACAGTCCGTTTAACGAAACCATTAAAGCATTCGATAAATATATCTCGCTGTACCCCGATTCGGAGCGGAACGATGCTGCCTATGATTACCTGGTACAGGTATATATGAGTACCAGTAATTACCGCGATGCCATTGCTTCTATTGATAAAATAAAAGTGAAAAGTCCGTCGGTAAAAAAAGCCTACCAGCGGGTTACTTTTTACCATGCACTTGAGAATTTCAATAATCTGAATTACGAGGCAGCCATTGCCTTGTTTGATAAATCCCTGGAATACGGACAGTATAACCGCAACCTGGAGGCACGTGCCAACTTTTGGAAAGCCGAGGCCTGGTACCGTCTGAAATATTACAATAAGGCAATTGACGGATACAACAAATTTTTATGGTCGCCGGGGGCTGTTTCTCTGCCCGAATACCAGACTGCACATTACAATCTGGCATATGCTTATTTTAAGCTGAAGGATTATGAAAATGCTTCTTCGTGGTTCCGGAAATATGTTACAAATAACGAAACAAGTAAAAGCGAAAAGATGGCCGATGCCTGCAACCGTTTGGGCGATTGTTACTTCATTGAACGTGATTACGGAATGGCTGTCAACTACTACGACCAGTCGTATCAGATTAATGTTTATGATCCGGATTATGCACTTTTTCAGAAAGCCGTATGCCTGGGAATACAGCGTGAGAACGAACAGAAGATAAGCAGCTTGCGAACCTTGCTGCAGGTTTTCCCGAAATCGCAGTATTTCGATGATGCACTTTACGAGTTGGGACGTGTTTACGAACGGATCGGCCAGCCGGAGGTGGCAACGGGTTATTATCAGGATTTGGTAAAAGAATGCCCTCAGAGCAATTTCGTTTCGAAAGCATTGCTGCAACTGGGCTTGCTGGCTTACAATGCCAGCGATTTCCGGAAGTCGATAAGGTATTACAAACAAGTCGTTGAACTGTTTTCGAACAGCACCGAAGCGCAGGCCGCTTTGCTGGGAATTAAAAATAACTACGTGGAGATGAACGATGTGGATGCCTACTTCGAATATGCTGAGAGGGTAGGGGCCGGGGCTCAGGTCCCGGTGTCGGAACAGGATTCACTGACTTATATGGCTGCCGAAAAACTTTTTATGGCTGGCGACAAAAAAGCCAGATTTCAGTTCGAAAATTATCTGCAGAAGTTTCCACAGGGAAGTTTCCAGCTGAATGCAAGGTTTTATCTGGCTGAAGGACAGTATGCCGACGGAGACTACAGTGCAGCATTGCCAAACTACGGGTATGTTGTTTCGCAACCCGACAATGTGTTTACCGAGCCGGCTTTGGCAAAGGCTTCGGAGCTTACCTATAATGCCGGGGATATTGCCGGGGCGCTGGATCTTTACAAACGTCTGGAAAAGGTGTCGACAAGCAAATGGAATTTGCTGAAGGCGCGTGCCGGCCTGATGCGTTGCCTGTTTGTCACGAACGACTACTCTGGTGTGATCGATGCAGCCAAACTGCTTCTCAGTTCCGAAAATGTTACCGACGAACTGAAACGTGAAGCCAATTACAAACTGGCTGTTTCGTATGTGCATGCCGAAAAATACGATGAGGCTTTGCCTGTTTTTGAGAAACTGGCAACTGATGTCAAATCGCAGGAAGGTGCTGAAGCCAAATATATGATTGCCGAAATTCTCTTCAATAAAAATAAATTAGCCGAATCGGAAAAAGAGATCATGGATTTCATTTCGAAGAATACACCACATCAGTACTGGCTGGCAAAAAGTTTCATTCTGTTGTCGGATATTTATCTGAAAAAAGGGGACGAATTTCAGGCTAAGCATACCCTTAAGAGTGTAGTAGACAACTATACGGATAAAACAGACGGCATACTTGAAATGGCAAATGAAAAACTTTCCCGTCTCGAAGAGCAGGAACGCAACCAGCAGCAGGAAGACAAGAAAGGCATGGAGATAAATATCAACAATTCAGGAAAAAAGAAATAGAAACGTTATGAAGATCATCAGATATATCATTTTATTACCGGTTTTTATTCTGTCCTTATGTCCGGCAGCCTGGTCACAAAAGGATACGACCCGGCTGAAACAGGAAGTAGAGGTAACAAAGGCATATCAGCCAACGGTTTCCGATGCGTTTAAAATAAACGATATTCCGCAGATAAAAGATGAGAAAACAGAAAAACCGGTGTTCGAATATTCGATATACAGCGAACCTGTATTTTCAACTTTTTCGGTAAAACCGGTGCAGGCCGCCACGATGGTTGGCGAACCGCAGCCCGAACTGGGAACAGGCCTGCTGAAACTGGGCATTGGTAATTACCTGACCCCGTACGGAGAACTTTTTTATAATGCTCTTCCGGGGAAAAAATCGAATTTCGGGATGCACTTCAGACATCTGTCGTCGCACGGGAAACTGAAACTGATGAACGACGACAAGGTAAAAGCTCCCTTTAGCAATAATTCTGTTGAACTGTTCGGCAAACGGTTTTTCGGCAGATCAGTCCTGTCTGTAACCGGTTTTTTCGACCGGAAGGGATTTCAGTACTACGGATATACAGGAGACCGGCTGACCGATGCTGAAAAGGAATCCATAATACCGGCCTGGCAGGATAAACAGGCTTTCTCAAAAGGAGGCCTTGATATGAACCTGAAAAACAATCCGGGGCATGGCTCCGGCATGAATTACGATCTTGGATTGCGGTACCATTATTTCGGAGCAAAAACCGGGCAGCGTGAACATCTGGGAAATCTGAAGGTGAACCTCAGCAAGGACTTCTACAGCTTTAAAGGAGTTCTCAACAGCGGGCTTACTTTCTACAAAGCAGATAAAATTACAAACCGGCTTGTTTCCACATCAGACCAGCGCCAGCAGATACTGCTGAAAGTTAATCCGGCCGTTGTGTTTACTGCTGAAACCGCCTTCTTGCAGATCGGTGCAAACACCTATACCATGATAGATGATGATGTGTCGGCCGATTTTACCATTACGCCGAACGTGAAGGCCGAATGGTCGCCTGTTGAAAATATACTGACCCTTTATGCCGGCGCCGACGGATATCTCGATCAGAATGTATATTCGAAAATTGCGGCAGAAAATCCGTTTGCCGCGCCCAACCATGATATCCGCGATGCCAAATACCAGTATATCCTTTCGGGCGGGATAAAAGGGAAATTCAGTTCAAGAACAAATTTTCAGGCAGGGGTTTCGTATTCCGGAATAAAGAATATGCACTTTTATGTTGCAACGGGTGAAAATTATTCTCTTGAAACAGACCGGGTGCTGAATAATACGTTCTATGTGGCATACGACAATGTGAAATTGCTGAAGTTTTCAGGTGAGATTTTTCATGCGGCATCAGAATATCTGAGTTTTTATCTGAAAGGAAACTATTATTCATATAACATGGACGAAATTGATAGTCCCTGGTACAAACCTGAATTTGATGTGGATATGGCTGTAAACTACAAGGCAGCAGACGATCCGTTAAGTCTTTCGTTTCATGCTTATGTAATCGGAAAACGTAAGGCTCTGTTTGTCGATGAGCTTACAGCAGGAGACAATGGCGGTTTTGTCAAAACGATCTATTCAATGGATCCTGTTTTCGACCTGAATGCTTCGGCCGCTTATCAGTATAACGACAGGCTTTCATTTTTCCTTCAGCTAAATAATTTTGCTTTTCAGCATTACGAAACATGGCTGGGATATGCCAACCAGGGATTTAATGCTCTCGCCGGGGTGAATTTTTCTTTTTAAAAACGGTACTTTTCCCGGTCCCTGGAAATAAAGTTTTTGACTGAAAAATTTTCTGCTCCGTCGTGTTTACTTGTTGCCTCACTTTCAGTTATAAACGATTCCGGATTTTCATTTTCGGCTACTATTCCCGGGATTATAAACCATCTGCATTTTCTGTATTTTAATAGATTGATATATTGTGTGTTAAATTATCTCAAAATGTTGAAAACTTTATGCATTCCGGCTTGTTATTTCAATGTGAAAATGGGGGATTTTAGCTATATTTGCACGTTATGAATCTGAAAATTTATTTTGAAGAAGCAATATATTTTATTGATTTAAAATACATTTTATCCTGCAAAAATTACCGCAGGAAAATCTCTTGATAAAAGCACTTTGTATGTGATATGATTTCATCGGATTTGCAGGTGAAAATGGTGGTTTATGGTATATAATTAAACGAATAATAAATGAGCGAATTAGAAAGCAAACAGAACGGAACGAACGGAAATGGCAATGGAAACGACCACTATTCTGCCGACAGTATTCAGGTACTCGAAGGGCTTGAAGCAGTACGTAAACGGCCTGCAATGTACATCGGCGATGTAAATGAAAAGGGTCTTCACCATTTGGTTTACGAAGTAGTCGACAATTCAATAGATGAGGCGTTGGCTGGTTATTGTAAAAATATTGAAGTTGTAATAAACGAGGATAATTCAGTTACTGTTACCGACGACGGACGTGGCATTCCGACAGAAATGCACACAAAAGAGAAAAGATCGGCCCTGGAGGTGGTAATGACCGTACTTCATGCCGGCGGAAAATTTGATAAAGACAGTTACAAGGTATCAGGCGGTCTGCATGGTGTGGGTGTTTCATGCGTAAACGCACTCTCCATTTCACTGAAAGCCGAGGTTTACCGTGACGGAAAAATCTGGCAGCAGGAATATTCGAAGGGAAAACCGCTTTATGATGTAAAGGTAGTGGGCGAGACAGATAAAACAGGTACAGTTATAACCTTTTTACCGGATCACAGCATCTTCCTGACAACCGTTTATAAATACGAAATACTTGCAGCGCGTTTACGCGAACTGGCATTTTTGAATGCCGGTTTAACTCTGAAAATTATTGACAAACGTGAGGTAGACGAACATGGCAATTATAAAACAGAAACATTTTTTTCAAAGGAAGGTCTGAAGGAATTTGTTGAATATCTGGATAATGCACGGGAAAAACTGATTGATGAAGCTATTCATATTTCTACGGAAAAGTCAGGAGTCCCGGTTGAAATTGCCCTGCATTACAATACTTCATTCACCGAAAACATTCATTCGTATGTAAACAATATTAATACGATTGAAGGAGGAACCCACTTAACCGGTTTCCGCCGTGGTTTGACCCGTACCCTGAAAACTTACGCTGAAACATCGGGCATGCTGTCAAAATTAAAAATTGATATCAACGGCGATGATTTCCGTGAAGGTTTAACTGCGGTTATATCTGTAAAAGTTGCAGAACCTCAGTTCGAAGGCCAGACAAAAACAAAACTGGGAAATTCCGATATCAGCCTTCCTGTCGACCAGGCAGTAAGCGAAATGCTGGCCAATTATCTCGAAGAAAACCCGAAACCGGCGAAGGATATTGTAAATAAGGTTATTCTGGCAGCTCAGGCCCGTCATGCTGCCCGTCATGCACGCGAACTGGTACAACGGAAAAGTGTGTTGTCGGGAGGAGGTTTACCCGGGAAACTGGCCGATTGTTCGGAAAAAGATGCATCCCAGTGTGAAATATTTCTGGTTGAGGGAGATTCGGCAGGTGGTACAGCCAAACAAGGCCGGAACCGTCGTTTTCAGGCAATATTACCGTTGCGGGGTAAAATTCTGAATGTGGAGAAGGCCATGCATCATAAAGTCTTTGACAGCGAAGAAATACGAAATATTTTTACAGCACTTGGCGTTACTATCGGAACTGATGATGACTCAAAGGCTTTAAATATTGACAAGTTACGCTACCACAAAATTGTAATCATGACCGATGCCGATGTGGACGGAAGCCATATTGCTACCCTGATTATGACATTCTTTTTCCGTTTTATGAAGGAAATTATTTCTGATGGCTATTTATATATAGCGACCCCGCCGCTTTATTTAATCCGTAAAGGCAAACGTGAAGAGTATTGCTGGAACGAACAACAGCGTCAGCGCCTGATTGATGAATGGGGTGAAGGAAGTGAAAATAATCTGCATATCCAACGGTACAAAGGTTTGGGTGAAATGAATGCAGAACAGCTTTGGGAAACGACAATGGACCCGGCAAGACGGATATTGCGTCAGGTTAACATTGATAATGCGGCGGAAGCCGATCATGTTTTCAGTATGCTGATGGGTGACGATGTTCCGCCACGCCGCCAGTTTATTGAAGATCATGCTGTTTATGCGAATATAGATGCTTAAATAATTACAGAATCCCGGCTGGTCCGGGATTTTTTTTCTGAATATTTCGGGAACAGAATTAAAGTAAGAATAAATCTTTCCCTGAGTTGCCACAGAAAATGTAATCGTGTTTTATTCATAAATTATGCAGAAATGAATGTTTGTGTCTTTTCTTCCTCAAGTAACGGGATCGCCGAATGTTATATCCGGGAAGCAATTCTTCTGGCCGGACTGATCGCCGAAAACAAAATGACATTGGTTAACGGCGGGGCGAATGTTGGCCTGATGGAAGTTGTTTCGGCTACAGCAGTACAAAAAGGTGTAAAAACAATCGGGGTAATTCCCGAAAAAATGAAACAGCATAACCTCGTTTCTGACAAGATACAGCAAGTGATTATTTCGAAAGACATGCCCGAACGCAAGGCCCGGATGCGTGAATTATCCGATGCCTATATAGCACTGCCGGGTGGTTTCGGAACCCTCGAAGAAATACTGGAAGTAATTACACTGAAACAGCTCGATTATTTGAGCGGACCGGTTGTGTTTATTAATACGAATGGCTTTTTCGATGACCTTTTTCGCCAGTTTGAAAAATCGTATGCCGAAAATTTTGCAAAAGAAAATTACAGGAAGATTTATTTCATTGCGAAGAATTCGACCGAAGCAATTGAGTATATAAAAAATTATCAGCCTGAAAATCTGGGTACGAAATGGGATGACGTGCCGGTGAAATTCTGACTTGTAAAATTAGTTTTGAGAGGTGAAACACAATCACTCTGTTCGGGTATGTCGGATTTTTCTTCTGAAAAAGAAGGCAGATAACCGTTAGCAAAACATATTTTCCAGAATCGGTTTCAAATCTTTGAAATCCGTTATCTGCAGATCGGCCTGAGCTGTGTCTCGTGAACAAGATGAAGTGCCGCAGTAGGCAACACAAAACATTCCTGCTGATTTTGTAGCTTTTATCCCGTTTGTCGAATCTTCGATTACAATACATTGTTCGGGCGGAACCGACAGCTGATCTGCAGTATACAGAAAAATGTCCGGTTCGGGTTTGCTTTTCCCGACTACCTGACTGCTCACTACCTGACGAAAGTATTTCCGCAACCCGGTTTTCTCCATAATAATATCAATCACTTTCGGTACCGACGAGGATGCTACTGCCATTGAAATTCCTGTGTCTGTAGCCCAATCCAGCAATACAACCAGTCCGGGCATAGGCGGAATCTGTGGCAGCGAGAGAAAATATTTTTCGCTCTCCCTGTAATTTAATGCTACAATTTCATCAATACTGATATCAAGCTTGTGTAAACGGATAATTTCCCTCCACATTACATCGGTAGCTGTTCCCGTATAACCGGCATGTTCTTCCTCCGGAATATCAAGTCCGACTTTTCTGAAAAGTTCCTTTTCTGCTTTTATATGGTAGGGCTCACTGTCAACCAGCACCCCATCCATATCAAAAATAATTGCACTGTATAATTTCATTTTCAGGAATTCAATCTGTTTGTTGCTTCTACAAAAAATCTTTCCGGTAGTCCGAAGGCGTTTTTTTCATTACCATTTTAAAATAATGATTGAAGTTAGCCAGATTATTGTATCCGCACTCGTAACAAATCTGGGTGATTGGCTTATCGGTTTCGGCCAGAAGCCTTGCCGCTATCCCGATGCGTACACTTTTCACATAATCCATAAAAGTCTGGTTCGTCTTTTTTTTAAAATAGCGGCAAAACGAACTTGGCTCCATGCAAACCAGTTTCGAAGCCTCCTGCAGGTTAATGCCTTCCTGTATATTCTGGAAAACGTATTCGTATATCTTGTCAATCTGGTTCCGGTCTTTATTGTAGGTCTCGGGTAACGAAGAAGGCAAAGCCAGGTATTCGCGGTCTTCAATTTTTATAAGCATGTTAAAAACTTTCAGCAGTTCGATATAACATTCCAGTCCTTTTAAGGTTGTCATCCTGGCAAGTGTTTTTGCTACTTCTTTCGTTTCGGAACCTTTAAACAGAATTCCGTTATCAGCTTTTCGGAGCAGATCGATAACATTTTCCAATTCAGGAATATTAAAAAAATCGGAACTGATAATGTTTTCATAAAAATGAGTTACAATACATTCAGGTACAGCGTTTTTGTCCACTTCCAGCACTTCCCAGCAGTGCGAAATGTTGGGTCCCAGCAAAACCAGGTCGCCTGGTACATAGCTCGAAATATGATTCCCGACAATTCTTCGTCCTGACCCTGATGTGATTAAGTTCAGCTCATAATTTTTATGAGAATGAATTTTCTCGGAGTCCGGGTCCATTTCCAGCCGCCGGGTGATAAAGGAGTGCTTGTTCGGGACAAAAATTTTTTCGTAGACAAATTCCATAATGTATTTTTTTAACCTAAAATGACGGAATATACTTTTTTATCCTGATTATTGGTCAAAATTGTACAAAAAACAAACAATATCCAATAAGCTTTGTCCGATTGAGTATTTTTTCTTTGTAACTGATATGTTATATTTCTGAAAATACAGATGACTGGCAATATTTAAAGCCATAAAAATGAGGTTAACCCTGAAAATTTAAATTAACTTGAAGAATGAAAAACAATCGATTCGGAACAGACGACCAAACAAAAAGAAAGTCCCCTGTTGTCTTCCTTTTGTTTATACTGTTTTGTGTATTAACATCAGTTACCTTAATGCCGCTGAAACCAACAGATTCCGGGCTTTTGCAACAAAACATTTTTCCGGTACAGGGAAAACATGTTCACAGCAGTTCGATTGTTGAATTGTCAAACGGCGATTTATTATCCTGCTGGTTTGAAGGTTCCGGTGAACGTACTGCCAACGATGTAATGATAAAAGGGGCGCGTTTAAAAAAAGGACAAAACAACTGGAGTAAACCATTCGTAATGGCTGATACGCCTGACAACCCGGATTGTAATCCCTTGCTTTTCGTCGACAAGATAAAACGGTTGCACATGGTCTGGATTGTTGTCGTAGCTAACCGTTGGGAATCGTCGATACTGAAAACCCGCATTTCGACAGATTATCTGGGGGATGGTGCCCCCAAATGGAACTGGCAGGATATTATTCTGCTTAAACCGGGGGCTGAGTTTGCCGAAACAATTGAAAAACAGTTCCGTGAATCGGATACACCAGGACTGGCATGGGCAGAATATGCGCCACGATACGAAAATATGATTGTAGAAGCTTCGAAAGATGCTGCTAAACGCGAAACAGGCTGGATGGGACGCATAAAACCGTTGATTTTAGCCGACGGAAAAATTCTGCTTCCGCTTTATTCCGATGGTTTCAACCTTTCGATCGTTGGTATTTCAGAAGATAACGGCGATAACTGGAAAGCCAGTCTGCCTATCGTAGGCCGGGGAAATATACAACCGACTATTCTTCAAAAAACAGATGGCACCATGGTCGCTTATATGCGCGATAACGGCGACTCCCCGGGACGAATCATGATAAGCACTTCCTCAGACGGCGGATACTCGTGGTGCCCGGCAAAAAAGACCAGCATTCCGAACCCGGGATCCAGTGTCGATGCAATTGTGCTGAACAACGGGCACTGGCTGCTAACCTGTAATGATCTGGAAGAAGGACGAAACCGGCTTGCCGTATACCTCTCGGAAGACGAAGGCATGAACTGGAAGTGGAAACAGTACCTCGAAAATATTCCCCAGGGAGAAGGCGGCTTTGCCTATCCGACCATGATACAGACAAAAGACGGAATGATTCATATTAGCTATTCCTATTCAGTGAAGAACGATAAAACAATACGTCATGCCTGTTTCCCTGAATCATGGGTAAAAGAAGGAAACACAAAATGACAGATAGTACTATCGGATTTCTGATTCCAATATTTTATAACGGGATGCGATAATCAGGAAGAGGATCAGCTTTCTGTACTGGTAAGAATGGATGGACGGAAAAAAGTATAACTTTGTCCGTTGCTAACTAAAAATATTACAAATGAAAGCATACGTATTCCCCGGACAAGGGGCACAGTATTCCGGAATGGGTAAAGATCTTTACGGGAATTCTTCACTGGCGAAGGATTTATTCGACAAAGCCAATGAAATACTTGGTTTTGAGATTACAAAAATTATGTTTGAAGGTACTGCCGAAGAGTTAAAGCAGACCAAAGTTACCCAACCGGCAATTTTCCTCCATTCAGTAATACTCTCAAAAGTTTTAGGCAAAAATTTTACTCCTGCGATGGTTGCAGGTCACTCTCTTGGCGAATTTTCGGCATTGGTTGCTGCCGGAGCACTTTCGTTTGAAGATGGTTTAGTATTGGTCTCGAAACGGGCCATGGCCATGCAGAAAGCATGTGAGTCTGAACCTTCGACAATGGCTGCGATTGTCGGACTGGATGATGCAACGGTTGAACAGATTTGTGCTGAAACACAGGGCATAGTTATTCCTGCAAATTATAACTGTCCTGGTCAGCTGGTTATTTCAGGGGCAGTAGACGCAGTTAACGAAGCCTGTGAAAAACTTAAGGGCAAAGGGGCAAAAAGAGCATTGATACTGCCTGTCGGTGGTGCTTTCCATTCGCCGTTAATGGAATCGGCCCGCGAAAAGCTTGCTGCCGCTATTGAAACAACCGGATTTAGTATTCCGCTTTGTCCTGTTTATCAGAATGTAGATGCTTTGCCTCATACCAACCCGGCAGAAATAAAAACTAATCTGATTGCCCAGTTAACCAGCGCTGTACGCTGGACACAATCGGTTATGAATATGATTGCCGATGGTGCAACTTCGTTTACAGAACTTGGTCCGGGTAAAGTTTTACAGGGACTGGTTTCCAGAATAAACCGCGATATGGAAACATGCGGCTATGATAAATTGCCGGAATAGATGTTTTTGTGGTTAAAGAGATGAAATAAAAAAAGCACGATATCGTGCTTTTTTTATTTCATCTCTTTCTAGGTGCCCAGAACAAGACTCGAACTTGCACAACCAAAAACGGTCACCAGCCCCTCAAGCTGGCGTGTCTACCTATTTCACCATCTGGGCAATAAGTTAAGAACCAGTATTTGTGCTATATGCAATTTACTTTCACATAAAGCGCTGCAAATATAGAAAAATTTTAAATCCAGCCGGTTAAAACCCGGAAAAAATGATTGAAAACCTGTGTTGGCATTTGTTGGTCGGCAAAAAACATTTGTTTATCGGAAAGATGGTGTACTTGCCGTTCGGATGCATTCTCTTTACAGAATTCTTTTGATGAAATTTGTAAAAATAATAGAATGGATCGTTATAATCATTTTACAGGTTTATGGCAAGGAAGCGGAACAGATTTCCCTGCTATGGAAAAAAGCTATCCGGAAAGAGAAAAACGCAAAAAAGAAAAACAACTTGATGCTTTTATTTCCGTTTTGAAGGGAAAAATGGGGGGAAGCACTTCCTGCGTAAGAGGAAACAGTCCTTTCTTTTTCAAAAAGATAGAAGATTTTTTCAAGAATGTGCTTGATTACAATGACGAACAACTCGAAGTTATCTTGTCGGCTGATATGATCGGAGCCACTCTCGATTTTGTTGACAAAGCCCGGCAGTTCGATCCGCTTATTTCTCCGGACGATGTCTTTCAGGCTTGCCGGAATGCCTGGATAATGAATGGCATTCAGTATTTGCTGGGAACAAAAATCTCGTTGACTCCTTCGATTTTTGCATACAGTATGTTGTATCCTTATTCCGATAATTTGATTGATGATCCTGAAATAAGTACCGGTGAAAAAACAGAATTCAGTTTACGTTTCGAATCACGTCTGAACGGAAATCGGTTTAAGTCGATAAACCGGACTGAAGAAAAAATTCACGAATTGGTTGAAATGATCGAAGGCGAGTGGGACAGAAAAAAATTTCCTGAGGTTTATAAAAGTTTGCTCGATATTCATCAGGCACAAACCAACAGCATACAGCTTCTTTCAGCAAAAAATTTTTCGGCAGAAGATATTTTCCGGATTTGTGCTGAAAAGGGAGGACGTTCTGTTGTGGCTGATGGCTGTTTACTTACAGGGAAACCGGATGCCGGGCAGGAACAGTTTTTGTATGATTACGGAGCCTGGCTCCAACTGCTGGATGATATGCAGGATGCTTCGGATGATTTGTCGAAGGGCTTGATTACGTATTTTTCCGGCGCAACAGAAAACAAAAAACGCTTTGAAGAGATAGCCTGCCGGACATTTCATCTGGGCTTTAAAATAATGAATGAGGTTGACTGGCTGAATAACAGTGGTTCCCAGACGTTCAAAAGCCTTATGAAAAAAAGTACAGAACTTTTTGTTATTGAGTCTGTTGCTACAAATTATCCGTTTTTTGACCGACACTTCATCCGTAAAATGGAAACATATTCTCCTTTCCACTTTTCTTTTCTCCGTAAAAAGAGCAATACACTGGAGTCATGCCAAAAATTATTTTTCAGAAATATCGAAAATTTTGCACTTGGTAAAACCGATGAAAATCCTGCGACCTTAACTGTTACTGTTTAATTCATCCGGGGGAAGACGAACGTTTCAGAATTTTAATTTTCAGGCTTCCGGAAGACCTTTTTTTTCTGAATGAAATCCTTATTTCAGATTTTTTGCCAGAAATTCATCGAACCGATTATAGAGGTGAATTCTTGTGTTTCCCCCGCTGATACTGTGATTCCGGTTTGTATAGATCGCCATGTCGAATTGAATTCCGGCCTGTACAAGGGCTTCTGTCAGCTCCATCGTATTTTGCAGATGCACGTTATCGTCAGCTGATCCGTGAACGAGTAAAAGTCTTCCTTTTATTCCTGAAATATGGGCAAAAACTGAGTTGTCATCGTATCCGTCCGGGTTTTCCTGGGGGGTACGCATATATCGTTCTGTATAAACAGTGTCGTAGAAACGGAAGTTTGTAACCGGGGCAACTGCAATGGCCGCTTTAAACAAATCGCCACCTTTGCCAAGGGTCAGAGCCGACATAAATCCGCCGTAGCTCCATCCCCAGATGCCGATCTTATTTTTATCTGCATACGGAAGTGTTCCCAGGTATTTTGCTGTTTCAATAAGGTCGTCCGATTCGTATTTACCGAGTTGCATATAGGTTATTTTTCGGAAATCTTCACCACGGGCACCTGTCCCTCTCGGATCGACACAGACTACCAGGAAGCCTTCCTGGGCGAGGTAATTATTCCACGTTACACTCCATTCATCGAGAACCGATTGCGAATTGGGCCCGCTGTACTGGGTTATTAGTACAGGGTATTTTTTGCCGTGCTCAAATCCTGCCGGTTTGATCATCCAGCCGTTTAACGCTACATTTTCCGATGTTTTAAAGTTGAAAAATTCTTTAGGCTGAATCTGGTACTCCTTTAGTTTCTCCCGAAGTTCATTGTTTTCCTCCAGCTTCCTGATCAGTCTTCCTTTACTGTCGTACAGACTTACCTGGTTCGGGGTCGATACATTTGTAAAATAATTGATGAAATACTTGTACCCTGTGCTGAATACCGCATTGTTCGTACCTTCCCGTGACGAAAGTTTTCCGGCTTTTTTACCATCGAGACTTACATAATAAATTTCCCTTCTTAGTGGCGATTCTTTTGCTGCCTGGTAGTAGAAAATCTTCGTTTTTTCATCGTAACCGTAAAAATCAGTTACATCATATTCTCCACTGGTTAACTGTCGTACTTCAAACCCTTGCCTGTTGTACAGATACAGGTGCGAATAACCACTCCGTTCACTGTTAACGACAAAATAGGTATTGTCTGGCAGAAAGATAAAATCATCGAGAAAATCATCAGAGATATATCGTTTGTTTTTTTCAGTAAAAAAAGGACGGGTATCGCCGGTATACGGGTTGGCAAGCAATACATCGAGTTCGTCCTGATGACGGTTCATTCTCATTACACCCAGTTCCGCTCCGTCGGGTGTCCAAAGCAACCGGGGAATATATATATCGGTATCTTCTCCTGTATCCACATCAATGGTTGTTCTCGATTTTAATTCGTAAATACGTACGTTTACTGTCGGATTTTTTTCACCGGCTTTGGGGTATTTTAACGTGCATTTCCCGGGGTAAGTCCTGTTCTCTGTTTTTTCCGGCTCAAGTCCTTTGTAAATGGTCATTTCAAAATCCGGAATATCAGACTCATCAAAACTCATGAAAGCCAGCATTTTACTGTCTGGCGACCACGCAAATGCCCTGTTCATTGTAAATTCTTCTTCATAAACCCAGTCTGGTAAGCCGTTTATTATTCCATTTTTTTTACCGTTCCATGTTATTTGATTTTCAGTACCGAATTTCAATGTTTTAATAAAAATATTGTTGTCGCGGACAAAAGCGACCCGTTCTCCGTCAGGCGAAAAAGCAGCTGCCTGCTGACTCCCTTTTTCCGATAAAGGATGAAGTTCTTCGGTTACCGAATTCCATACATAATAGTTGGCTGTATACGACCTGCGGTAAATAGGCTTCCGCTCTGTTGTCAGTAGTATTTTTGTCTCGTCGTCGCTGAATTCATAATTGCTGAAGCTTTTTATCGGGGCATTTTCAATTTTTTCAAGATTGAAAATTACGGATACCTGTTCCCCTGTCTGATAACTGTATTTCACAATTTTATTTCCGTCTTCAAGGGTGGTATAATGCAATCCGTCGTTCATCGGGCAAAGGCCTTGTACCGTTTTTTCTGAAAATGTACCTTTTACAAAAAGGTCTTCCAGTTCAATCTTTTTCTGTGCCGATAGAATACTGATCGTCCAAAATATAAGGATGACTGATAAGAATAGTCTCTTCATTGTTCGTTTATTTTTGAAATGTAAAGCTTCAATTTTTTTCCCAGATTAAAAAGACTTTGTGTTTTTTCCCTGCGACAGAGATGAAAATTTTAGATTGTGCATTTGTATAGAATGTTCTATCTTTGAAATGGGGATCAATTTTCAAATCACAATTTAGTTAAATTCAAATCATAATTTATGAAACGATTACTTGTAATATTCGCTTTGTTGGGAATCTTTCAGCTTTCGTTTGCGCAAACCGATGTGGTCGAGTTTATTAAAGCCGGAGCAGCCAATGCAAATAAATTATTTCAACCTTATCTCGAACCTTATGCTTTTGCTCTTGGCGACGGTCTGAATAATGGCTGGTATAACTCAGCTGAAACGCACAAACTGCTGGGGTTTGATTTTGCTGCCAGTGTAAGTGCAGTTCAGATACCGTCTTCAGCGAAAACATTCGATTTAAATGCAGTCGGCTTTTCCAGCAATTTGAAAGTTAGTGGTACTTCGGGCATTGCTCAGACCATTGCCGGTGAAGATGTTGACGGGCCAACCCTTATTGTGACCGACAACAACGGGAATGAACTGGCATCATTTAAATCTCCCCCGGGAACCGGAGTCGATTTGGTTCCGGTTCCGATGGCACAGCTAACCCTTGGCGTCTTGCCAAATACTGATGTATCAGTACGTTATATTCCTACTGTGAATATTTCGATGGATGATGATGACGCAGATATAAAAATGATTGGCTTCGGGATAAAACACGATTTTCTGAAATCGATTCCAGGCCTGAAAAAATTGCCTTTCGATGCCGCTGTCTTTGTCGGTTACTCAAAGATTGATGCAAAGAGCAGTTTGACATTTACGGCTCAGGATTACGGAACCGGTTATACTTCCGTAACATTCCAGAATGTTGATGATCAGTTTCTGAAAATAAGTTCTTCGTCGTTAAAATATGGTTTGATTGTTTCGAAAAAACTCGGACCATTAACGGCATTCGGAAGTATTTCTGAAAGTCGCAGCAAGTCGAATGTCGATTTACAGGGGAAGTATCCGGTGGTTACAGCTCTAAGTAACGGCGACCTTGTAATCAGGGATGAAGATGCTTTGTATGATCCTGTTTCCCTTGATTTTAAAACTTCGAATATCAGTGTGGATGCAGGTCTTCGTCTGAAACTGGCTTTTTTCAGCCTGTTCGGGTCGGTAAGCAAATCGGAATATACATCGTTTAATGCAGGTATTTCTCTGGGTTTCAGGTAAAAATGCAGAATATATCAAAAACGGAATACATAATCCGGTCAGCCATCGTTGTTTTAGCGGTGGTTTTTTTTTTGAAAGGAAGTAAAAAACAATTGATGGTTAATGCTTTAATTCTTTTTATTTCAGAATAAATTTTATTTGCTGTCTGGTTGAAATGTATGAATAATATTATCTTTGCAGCCTGAAAATTAAGAACTATAAATTTATTTGATGATTACTATAACATTACCGGATAAAAGCCAGCGGGAGTATGAAAGTGGCGTAACAGGAATGGATATTGCACAATCGATAAGTCCGCGTTTGGCAAAAGAAGTTTTGGCCGTTTCCGTTAATGGCGAAACCCGGGATTTAACCCGGCCTATTACAGAAGATGCTGAGGTTAAATTATTTAAGTGGGAAGACCGTGAAGGTCAGGAAACATTCTGGCATTCGTCGGCACATCTGATGGCTGAAGCCATTGAGTTTTTTTACCCTGGAACAAAATTCGGAATTGGCCCAACCGTTGATACAGGCTTTTATTATGATATAGACCTGCCTGAAGGGGTACAGCTTACCGAGAAAGATTTGGAAAAAGTCGAAAAAAAGATGATTGAACTTTCCCGGAAAGGGAATGACATCGTCCGTTCAAATGTGTCAAAAACCGAAGCGTTAAAACTGTTCAGGGAAAAAGGTGATGAACTGAAACTGGAACTTATCGGCGAATTGGAAGATGGTACCATTTCATTATATAATCAGGGGAATTTTACCGATTTATGCCGTGGTCCGCATCTACCGAACACCGGGTATATAAAAGCCGTGAAACTGACATCGATTGCCGGGGCTTACTGGCGCGGTAATGAAAAGAATAAAATGCTGACCCGTGTTTACGGTGTTACTTTCCCGAAACAAAAAATGCTGGATGGATATCTTGCGTTGATTGAAGAAGCCAAAAAACGTGACCACCGGAAAATCGGGAAAGAAATGGAACTTTTTACTTTTTCGCAGAAAGTAGGGCTGGGACTTCCGATGTGGCTGCCTAAAGGCACAACATTGCGTATGCAGTTGGAAGACTTTTTGAAAAAAGTACAGAAAAAATTCGGTTACGAACAGGTAATGACACCACATATAGGCGATGTAAAATTATATAAAACATCAGGCCATTATGCAAAATACGGAGCTGATTCGTTTCAGGTAATTAAAACACCTCAGGAAGGCGAAGAATATATGCTGAAACCGATGAACTGCCCGCATCACTGCGAACTATATGCATTCAAACCCCGTTCATACAAGGATTTGCCAATTCGATATGCTGAGTTCGGAACTGTTTACCGTTACGAGCAGAGCGGTGAGTTACACGGATTGACCCGGGTACGTGGCTTTACCCAGGATGATGCCCATATATTTTGTCGTCCCGACCAGTTGAAAGACGAGTTTAAAAAAGTGATCGATATTATTTTTATCATTTTTAAAACGCTTGATTTCAAAAATTATACGGCACAAATTTCATTGCGTGACCCGAATAAACCTGAAAAATATATTGGTTCTGCCGAAAACTGGGATAAAGCAGAAAAGGCAATTATTGAAGCTGCTGCTGAAAAAGGGCTGAAAACAGTTACAGTACTGGGCGAAGCTGCTTTTTACGGGCCGAAGCTTGATTTCATGATAAAAGACGCACTGGGACGTAACTGGCAATTAGGGACCATTCAGGTCGACTATAATTTGCCGGAACGATTCGAACTTGAATATATCGGAGCTGACGACAAACGTCACCGTCCGGTAATGATTCACCGTGCACCTTTTGGCTCGATGGAACGTTTTGTTGCTGTATTGATCGAACATACTGCAGGAAAATTTCCTTTATGGTTAACACCTGACCAGGTGATCGTTCTGCCGATCAGTGAAAAGTATAACGATTATGCTCAAAGTGTTTCAACTTATTTAAATAATTGCGATATTCGCAGTTTGGTGGACGATCGTAACGAAAAAATCGGCCGAAAAATAAGGGATAATGAAATAAAAAGAATTCCTTATTTATTAATTGTTGGCGAGAAAGAATCTGAAAATAAAACGGTTTCTGTAAGAAAACAAGGAGAGGGCGACATGGGGTCGATGAGTTGGGATGAATTTGCGGGACTTATTAATAATGAAGTAAAAGGGCAATTGTCATCTTTTTTATAACTGAGATTACTAACAAATAATAGGAGGGTTTAGCCATAGCATTAAAAAGACCATTTCCGGGCGGGCGAGTTGATAATGCACCGCAGCACAGAGTTAATGAACGGATACGTTCTGCACAGGTACGTTTAGTCGGCGATAACATCGACAATCCGGGTATATTTTCATTGGGCGAGGCACGGAAACTCGCTGATGAAATGGAGTTAGATTTAGTGGAGATTTCTCCGAATGCAGATCCTCCGGTTTGTAAAATTATTGATTATAAGAAGTTCCTTTATCAGCAAAAAAAGAAACAGAAAGAAATAAAAGCGAATGCTGTTAAAGTTGTGGTAAAAGAAATTCGTTTCGGGCCAAATACCGACGACCATGACTTTCAGTTTAAGCTGAGACATGCTGAAAGATTTTTAAAGGAAGGGGCAAAAGTAAAAGCGTATGTGTTTTTTAAAGGACGTTCAATCCTGTTTAAAGAACAAGGCGAAATACTTCTGCTGAAGTTTGCCCAGTCACTTGAAGAAATCGGGAAAGTTGACCAGTTGCCAAAATTGGAAGGAAAAAGAATGACCATGTTTATTTCACCTAAAAAGAAGAAATAAATTTCAAATAAATTTTTAGGAAGATGCCAAAATTGAAAACTAATTCCGGAGCAAAAAAGAGATTTAAATTATCAGGTTCCGGCAAAATTAAAAGGAAACATGCTTATAAAAGTCATATTCTTACGAAAAAGACTAAAAAGCAAAAAAGAAACCTGACCCATTGGGGTGTTGTTTCTAAATCAGATGCAGAAAGCGTTAAGCTGTTGCTCAATATGAAGTAATGTTTTCTTTTCAGTGTAGAAAAAAAGTAATTAACCGAGTGAATTAGCCGAAAGATCCGGTGGTTGCCGGACGCTAACCATTCAAAAAAATTAGAATTATGCCAAGATCAGTGAATGCAGTAGCATCGCGGGCTCGTAGAAAGAAAGTCCTCAAGATGACCAAAGGAAATTGGGGCGCCCGTAAAAATGTCTGGACGGTAGTAAAACATACCTTTGAAAAAGGGCAGGCTTTTGCTTACCGGGATAGAAAAGACAAGAAGGGAAACTTCCGTGCATTGTGGATTCAGCGTATTAACGCAGGTGCCCGTGCAGAAGGATTGTCATATTCCCAGTTAATCGGATTGCTGAAAAAAGCGAATATCGAAATTAATCGCAAAGTACTGGCTGATTTAGCGATGAATCATCCGGCTGCTTTTAAGGCAATTGTCGATAAGGTGAAATAAACAGTTATCGGCCAAGGTGAAAATAAACATACAAGAAATCCCGTTGCTTTTGCGACGGGATTTCTTATTTTTTGATTCCGGACTTTCAGAGGAGAAGGACAGACACGGTGTCGGTATCCCCGAAATTCCGGTTAAAAGTCTTCTTCTGAATAAACAATCATTTTTTTATTTTTTACCACGGATATAATTGAATCAACAATGTGGTCGTCGAGCATAGTGGCATAATTAAAAATCATATCGAAGTCGCTGTTGTTTAGTTTACGGCCGGCAATATGTTCGACGAAAAGTTCGCGCTGCCGGTCTATTTCAAGTACATAAGCCTGTGCATCGGCATACGTCATATTACTGATTTGCATGATCCGGTTTACCCTCCATTCAAGGGGAGCCTGTAGTTTTATATTAATATTTCCGGGAACATCGCGGGCAATAACCCCTGCTGCACGCCCAACAATTATATAATGCCCTTCCTCAGCTATCCGGTGTACTATATCCTTTACTGCATCAATTACTTCCTGATCATCGGCATCGTACATTTTTGCAGTTGAAAATGCTGATGTAACTTCGTGCAAACTTGTTTTTGCTTCGCCTAAAAATACATTTTTAACTTTTTTAGGATTTAATTCCAGTTCAATAGCTGCCTGTTCTATAATTTCCTTGCTTACCCACCGCCATTCTACATTTGTTTTTGTATCCGACATATAACCGTATCCGGTCAGTATCTTTGACAGTTTTGTCGCAATACGTTTTGCAGAACATCCGCATTCTCTTGAAATTGTAATTACCGGACCGGCAGTCCTTTGCCGCTGATTTTTCCTTTCGGTCTGAGTCCCAAAATAGTTGCTGAGCAAATTTTTCATCGTATTTTGTTTTTATAAGGTAGTTCCCCTTTTCTATATTGTACAATCAAAACTACAAAGCAATTTGTTATTTTGCCCGATAAGATGTCAAAAAATATCTGGGACTACGGATGTTTTAAAACAATTGAAGGAACAGCTATAGTTTAGGACTTTTATTTGCCTATGGACGCCGACTATATTATCCAGTATCATTTTGGACATCATTTTTCCGGTTTTGTACATGATATCTTGTATGATGTGTTTTTATGGCATAAATATTGTAACTAAAGATTTAGTTTAAAAACTAAAAAATTAGTTATAATATTGTTCCGGAATTCCGTAAAACTATTGTGTAACCTAAATGCTGCTTATGGATAAATGAAAAATTAAAAACCATTCGTTTGAAAACTATAATTTTAGTTAATTTTGGCTTAATCTTTGTGACGTTATAAACACATTAAAAATCAGGAAAATGGCACGTGAACTTACCCGGGCGGAAGAGCAAATAATGCAGATACTGTGGAATTTGAACAAGGCATTTGTCAAAGATATTATTGAGCAAATGCCTGATCCGAAACCTGCATACAATACTGTTTCAACAATTGTCAGAATATTGGAGAAAAAAGGTTTTGTCGGTTATGAAGCTTTTGGTAAGACTCACCGCTATTTCCCCTTAATGACTAAAAAGGAGTATACCCGTTTATACATGAAAAATTTCATGAAAAATTATTTCAGTAATTCATTTAAAGAAATGGTTTCTTTTTTTGCAAAAGAGGATAATATGAGCATTCTGGAGCTGGAAGAACTTTTGAAAGAAGTGGGCAAAGACCTTGATAACGACCAAACAACAGAGAAATGAACAGTTTTGTAAATTATATTATCGAGTCGGGAATTAGCCTGGGTGCATTATTCCTTGTCTATTTCGCTTTTCTCAGAAAGGAGACTTTTTTTAAAGCAAATCGTATTTTTCTGCTTTTTTCGGTTGTTTTTTCAAGCATACTTCCTTTATTGCATATCGGAATTTTTCAGAATAACAGTTCCCTGTCTGCATCCGGTACCGGTAGTTTATCGACCAACATGCTTGAAAGTGTTACGGTTTTCAGCTCCGGTATTTCTACTTCACTGGCCGGTTTTATAACAGCCAGCAACTTAATTGTATATGGCTATCTTGCAGTTACTTTCGCGTTTGTTTTGCTGTTTGTATGCCGGATCGTGAAAATTGTAATTGCGATTCGCAGAAGCGAAGTAACAGACAAGGAGGGAATAAAATTCGTTTATACAGATGAAGATTCAAGTCCGTATTCATTCTTAAATTATTTGTTTGTAAGCCGGAACCTGGAAAAAAATCCGGGATGGGAAAAAATGCTTGCACACGAATTGGAACATATTCGTCAGGGACATTCTGCGGATATATTGATACTTGAACTGATCAGCATTTTTCAGTGGTTCAATCCTTTTTTCTGGATGATAAAAAAAGCCATAAAAAAGAATCACGAATACATGGCTGACAGGGCTGTACTGAATAAGGGATTTTCTGTCGATTTGTATCGGCATATTCTTGTAAATCAATATGTTGGTTATCAACTTTCGATTACCAACAGTTTTAATTCATCTTTAATAAAATCAAGACTAAAAATGATGACAAAAATAAAATCTTCGAAATGGGCCGGCCTGCGTTTTCTGGTCGGAGGGATAATGGCGATGGCATTGTTGGTCGTTTTTGCCTGTGAAAATAAAAAGTCAGCAACATTGGAAAGTAAAACAGAGATACAGAAAAAAGATTCTGTAACGCAGTTAAATACAGGTGTTAATCCTCTGATTATAATCGATGGGGAGATTGCAAGCAGAGAAGTATTCGAAAAACTTAATCCGGATGACATAAAAGGTGTATTTGTATCAAAAGAGAAGGACGCAAATACTAAAAAGTTCGGAGATAAGGCCAAAGACGGTGTAATTATTATTTCCACAAAATCAGATGATTCAGAAAAGACAGAGAAGGCAGAGATAGCTTATACTCCGGATAAGTCCATAAAAAACGGCGAAAACGGAATTTATTTTATTGTGGAGAAGATGCCCGAATTCCCGGGAGGAGAATCAGCACTCCGGCAATTTATAGCACAAAATGTTAAATATCCGGAGGTTGCAAAAGAAAAAGGTCTTCAGGGGAAGGTGTATGTCAATTTTGTGGTAGAGAAGGATGGTTCAGTAGGCCGTGTTAAAATTGCAAGGGGAATTGATCCTTCGCTTGACACTGAAGCTTTGCGGGTGACCAAAGAACTGCCTGTATGGCAACCGGGAAAACAGAAAGGTGTTGCTGTTCCGGTTTCCTATACTATTCCTATCAATTTTGTATTGCAATAAGTAAAAAACTGCTCAGATTTTCAGTAATAACATGTTTACAGGTTTATAACTCAGGTGCAGTGTTTTGATAAACCGGAGTTAAGAATTACGGATTTTTGAGCAGTTTTTGTCTCTTACCTAAAAAACACAAGCATGTTTCGAAAAATTTTTTCATTTACGTGTCTACTTTTTCCGTTGCTGTCATTATCGCAGAATAAGATTGACTTACTAATTCTGTACCGGGATTATGACGGAGCAATGGCGGCCATTAATGAACAACTGAACCAAAAACCTGACGCAGGTCTGTTTTTCAGGAAAAGCATGATTCTGAAAAGGCAAATGCTTTATCCCGAAGCATTACAGGAACTGAATAACGCTGTTAGTCTTGACTCACTGAATACTTCGTATCTGGAAGAAAGGGCGGACCTGTACGAATCGCTTGGCAACTATGACTCAGCCATTAACGATTACAAAAATGCACTGCTCATTGATCCTAATGATATGTCTGCAAAATTCAATATGGGGCAAACATATATCCGGATTACAGAATACGATAATGCAGTAAATATTTTTTCTGACGTATATAAAGCAGACTCGACCAATGTGATATACACCAAATATTTTGCATTGGCTGCCTACAAAGCCGAAAAATACAGACTTGCTGTTTCATTATACGAAAAGTATATTGTTTTGAATCCGAATGACCTGACGGCATACCTCAATATGTCCCGTGCTTATGGCGAAATGAAAGAAGACAGTGCTGCATTTAAAACGTTGATTCTGGCGAAACAGAAATTTCCGGATAACAAAACCGTTGATTTAAGACTGGCCAACTCGCTGTTTGTCTGGAAAAAATACGAAAAAGCATGTCAGTCGTACAAAGATTATATGGCCAAATACGATACCACAATTCCTGTTCTGACAAATTATGGTATTTGTTTGTACTATACACGACATGAGCAGGAGGCAATTAATGAACTGGAAAAATGTTATTGTGCTTCTCCGAATGACCCGTTTATCAATTTCTATCTGGGTGCCAGTCATAAACGATTGGCAGAGTATGATTTAGCTGCTAAATACATCGAATTTGCCATTTATATCTCCATGCCTGAATTTTTACCGGAGATGTATCACCATTTGGGATTGGTTTACGGGAATATGCGTGAATTCGAAAAGTCGGTAGAAGCACTGAAAAAGGCTTATGAACTGGATATCCGGAAGGTGGAAATTCTTTTTGAAATTGCAACTACCTATGAAGAGTTCAATTCTGACAAAACGCTGGCTCTTCACTATTACAATTCCTATTTGAAGGAAGCAGGCGAATCAGGAAGCAATGCAGATTATGCCCTTTCCAGAATAAATATGATCAGGGAAAAATTATTCTTCGACAAATAAGTTTGTTTTTATTCTACACGGATTAATTCGGAAGAGAGGTCTGTTTTGTTAATTCCTTCCACTTTAAAAAGTGCCTTAAAAGTTTTAAGCTTCAGCGGCTTTAGCTGTTCGTTGCTGAAGCGTTCCATGTATTTGGGGTTTGTCATTTGTCCCACTGTCGATATGTTTCCGATATCCTGTGATGACAGGAAAAACAAGTAATGATTTTTGTTGTATCCTTCGGTATAGATAACAAGCGAATAATCAGTCTGTTTCAGGTCGCTGCTTTCCGGGGCATATATTTTGGCACACGGATCGGTTGTGAAAATATACTGGTTGGAGTCTGCCGTGATTCCATAGTCAAAATGAATTTCCCTGACAATGTTCTCGAAAAGTCCCATGTTTTTGTAGTTACCTATGAAAATGATATTATAATCCTTCAGATCAGTAGGTTGTATATCTGATGAAAGTTTGATGAGTATTTCAGTTCCTGTTTTTGCAAAAACTTTTTGAATGTCGTTCTGGCAAAATGCAGCCATTTTGGAAAGATAGGTGAGGGGTGAACGGGTTAGCTTTTTTACCAGTTCCGGTTTTTTATCAACTAAATGTTCGAAATCTGTTTCCGAATTAATACTGAAGTCTCTGTAAATACCAATATTACCCGTGGGCAACAGGCTGCTAAACACGAAGTAATCGCCCAGCACCAGCATCGTTTTTTTATTGTCATTAGCAAAATCCTGCCAAACAGGCAATTTTTGCCACGGATTTCCTTCTTTTTTTCCTGAATCCAGATATAAACCCAAAACGATCATCAGCAGGAAAATACTGGCAAGGAAAGGGTAAAAATATGTTTTTTGTTTTTTCGTCCTGCTGTCTTTCCGTGAAATAAAACTCACCTTATATTTCCCCTTTTCAATTTCAAAAATCAGCGGGTCTTTACTTCCTTCATCTTCGTAATAATCGCTTAGTTTTTTTCGAAGATTATGAATATACACCCTGATTTTTGCATCCGGTTTCACTTCATTTTCATAATTTTTCCCGAAAAGATCAATCCCGATAGTAATTTCTTTCGGATTTTTTCCCTCAATGGTTGCATTAACAAGGTATTCAAGCAGGTCACAACTGATTTTTGATTTATTGAAGTGCCGGCTTTCAATAATTTTTTCTAATTGATTGTATATTAAATTTTTATCAAAATTCATCTGTGATATATAACTACATTTATAACAGTTATAAAACCCATTAGTCAATTACAAATATACCTTAAAATCTTTAAATTAGTATATTCGTTAGCGTTCACGAGAATATGTCATAAAATATGTGCTAACTAAATTCAATAAAAACAAAAAACATGAGATTTTATTCTATTACTTTCATCATCTTGCTTTTTGTTGGCAGTGTTTCGTATGCAACCCCCGGATCGGGAGAATGGGAAAATCTGTTCAACGGCAAAGACCTTAGCGGTTGGAAACAATTAAATGGTAAAGCCAAATACGAAGTTGTAAATGGCGAGATTGTGGGTACAACTGTTGCTAATACTCCGAATTCGTTTTTAGCTACTGAAAAGGATTACGGAGATTTCGTTCTGGAGCTTGAGTTACTGGTTGACGATAATATGAATTCCGGTATTCAGTTCCGTAGTGAAAGTACACCCGAATACAACAACGGACGTGTTCACGGGTACCAGTGTGAAGTAGATCCTTCGCCACGTGCCTGGAGCGCCGGTATTTACGATGAAGCCCGTCGCGGCTGGCTTTATCCGTGTACGTATAATCCGGAGGGAGGAAAGGCCTTCAAAAACGGGGAATGGAACAAATACCGGATTGAATGTATTGGCCCGAATATTCGTACATGGTTAAACGGAGTACCTGTCGCTTACCTGATTGATGATATGACTCCGAAAGGTTTTATTGCACTGCAGGTACATGCTATCGGAAAAGATGGTATTCCGGGAAGTCAAATCCGGTGGAGAAATATCCGGATAAAAACGAAAAATCTGAAACCTTCGCCGATGGACAATATTTTCGTGGTGAACCTGATCCCTAATAATCTTTCAGAAACAGAAAAAAAGGAAGGATGGGAACTTCTGTTCGATGGAGAAACAACAAAAGGATGGAAAAGTGCCAATTCCGACAAATTCCCGGCCACGGGCTGGGAAGTAAAAGACGGAGTGTTATCGGTACTGGCACACCATAAAGACAGTCTGGCAAGAGGCGGCGATATTGTTACCACTGAAAAATTCAAGGCTTTTTCCCTCCAGTTCGAATTTCGGTTAACCGAAGGTGCAAACAGCGGTGTAAAATATGAAATTGGGAACAACGGTCCTTCCATCGGGCTGGAATACCAGATTTTGGCCGATACACACGCCGATGCAACCAAAGGTGTTGTTGGCAACCGTACCATTGCTTCCCTGTACGACCTGATTCCGTCAGAAAAAAACGGCAGGTTCATCCGGAAAGTCGGTGAATGGAACCAGGGACGTATTATTGTTTATCCCGACAACCGGGTAGAACACTGGTTAAACGGGATGAAAGTGGTTGAGTATGTGCGTGGCAATAATATTTACAAAGCGCTGGTAGCCAGAAGCAAATATGCCGGATACAAAGATTTCGGTATGGTAGAAGAAACGCCGGTTCTTTTACAGGATCATTGCGATAATGTAAGTTTCAGAAGTATAAAAATTAAAAAACTGGACTAAATGAAACTGACAATACAGAAAACCATGCTTCTTGCCTCAGCTTTTATTTTTTTGCTGATGACATCCTGCAATTGTGATAAAAAAGCAGAAGCGCCTAAAAAAAGGGATATTAAATTTAAACTGGGAATTGCTTCCTATTCGTTACGTAAATTTTCCGTTGACACGGCAATCGCTTTTACAAAAAAATTAGGCATTGATGAAATTTCGTTTAAAAGCTACCATCTGAAACTGGATGCAACAGATGCAGAAATTGCCGAAACAGTTCAAAAATGTAAAGATGCCGGGCTTGATTTATATGCTGGCGGAGTAATCTATATGAAAACAGAAGCCGAAGTAGACCAGGCTTTTGAGTATGCCCGGAAGGCAGGAATGAAAATGATTATCGGGTGTCCGGATCATGAACTGCTTCCTTATGTGGAAAGTAAGGTGAAACAATATGATATTCGTCTGGCAATTCACAATCACGGCCCGGGCGATAAACTTTATCCCAGTGCCGAAAGTGCCTACAATCTGATAAAAAATATGGATCCACGTATGGGACTGTGTATTGATATAGGTCATACAACCCGTATCAAGCGAAGCCCGTCTCAGGATGTCAGCGAATTTTTCGACCGGGTTTTCGATATTCATGTAAAAGATGAAACAAAGGCCGATTCCGACGGAACAACCTGTGAAATAGGTCGCGGCGTAATTGATTTTAAAACATTTTTAAATACCCTGATAGATCATGGCTATTCAGGTGTACTGGAACTCGAATATGAGAAAGACGGCGATGATCCTTTTGCCGGCATGGCCGAATCGATTGGCTACTTAAGAGGGATGTTGGCAGCTTATCCAATAAAATTTTAAACACAGAACAATGACTTCAAACAGACGTGATTTTATAAAAAAAACAGCTATCGGGGCAGCCGGTATTACTTTTGGCGGTTTAGCCCAGGGAATGTCGGCAAAAAGTTATTCAAAAATTATTGGCGCCAACGACCGGTTGCAGGTTGCGATTATTGGTTTGGGACGCAGGTATGGTGCTTACGTCGAACCTATTAGCATGAAAGACAGCAATGTCGAATTAGTCTATCTGTGCGACGTAATGGAAAAACAACGTGTAAGTGCAGCAGCCAATTTTGCAAAGCATCTTGATTACAAACCGAAACTGGAGAACGACATCCGCAAAGTACTGGATGACCCGAAAGTGGATGCAATTTTTAATTCGACTCCTGACCACTGGCATGCACCAGGTGCCTTCATGGCGCTTGAAGCAGGAAAAAATGTATACCTCGAAAAACCCTGTTCGCATAATCTGCATGAGAGCGAATTGCTGATTGCTTACCAGAAACATTACGGAAAAGTAATCCAGATGGGAAACCAGCAACGGTCGTCTGATCATACCAATGAAATTATTAAAGGCATTCACGACGGAATAATCGGCGAGGCATACAAGGCACTTGCTTTTTATACGAACAAGAGGGGAAGAGTGGTGAATCCTAAAAAAGCCCCTGTTCCTGAAGGACTTGACTGGGATTTATTTCAGGGGCCAGCGCCACGTAAGGAATACATGTACGATACATGGAACTACAACTGGCATTGGTATGGATGGGACTTCGGAACTGCAGAAATGGGAAATAACGCAACCCACGAACTGGATATTGCCCGGTGGGCCCTGCAGGTTGATTATCCTGAATATGTTTTTGTTGAAGCTGCCAAACGTCATTATAAAGACGACGGCTGGGAAATGTACGATACCATGGATGCACTGTTCCGTTTTCCCCAAAACAAAATTATTAAATGGGATGGCCGGAGCCGTACAGGTTATGATACTTACGGATCGGACCGCGGAACCATTATTTACGGGTCGGAAGGAACTGTTTTCGTAAACCGCAGTTTTTACAAATTGTACGATTTGGAAGGGAAACTGATAAAAGACAGTAAATCGGCCTCACAGGAAGCCGGAAACACACTGGGTGGCGGTGGTGATATGACAACCCGCCATGTTCAAAACTTTTTCAACACAATCAGGGGAACTGAAAAACTTACATCCCCGATTTCAATAGGCGTTGTAAGTCAGCAGTTAACACACTATGCAAATATATCGTACCGGGTTAACAAAGCTTTCAAAGTAGATGTAAAAACCGGACGGATTCTCGATCAGGATGCAATGAAATTGTGGGGACGCCGGTATGAACCAGGCTGGGAACCCAAACTGAAAATCTGATATTATTTGGAAATTGATGAAAAACTCTCTGTTTTTAACAGGGAGTTTTTTATTTTCAGCCATAATTATTCTAATTTATTAAACCGATGAAAAGAATCTTCAATTTATTGTTTTTGTTTGTTATCATATCATTTCAGGTCGGAGCTCAACTTCCACCAGTCAAACAGCTGATTACCATATTAATTTCGCCTGACCATGCTGACTGGCAATACAAAACGGGCGAAAATGTTAATTTCAACGTAACGGTGCTTCAAAATGATTTTCCGGTTGAAAACTCCACATTAAGTTATGAAATAAAACCGGAAAAAATGGACGATATCAAATCCGGTGAGGTGCAGCTGAAAAACGGAACAGCCACAATAAAAGCCGGTACTATGAAAAAGCCGGGATTTCTACGCTGTTTTGTCCGGGTAACAATGAATGGCAAAACATACGAGAAATATGCCACAGCAGGTTTTGATGTGGAAAAAATTGAGCCGACCACAAGTCTTCCTTCCGATTTTACTGAATTCTGGGAGAACTGGAAGTCAAAACTGGCGGAGATTCCGGTTGAACCGGTGTTAACATTAATGCCTGAACGTTGTACCGATAAAGTTAATGTGTACCAGGTAAGTATGAGAAATATCGACGGAAAGATATACGGAATACTGTGTATGCCGAAGAAAGAAGGGAAATATCCGGCCATACTACGTGTTCCCGGAGCCGGGGTGAGACCGTACACCGGAGATCCGGAGACTGCAAAAGAAGGATTTATTTCATTGTATATCGGTATTCATGGCATCCCTGTAAACCTGCCCCAGGAGGTATATGACGACCTTGCTGCAGGAGCGCTGAAAAATTACAGCAAAGCCTCTATCGACGACAAAAATAATTATTACTACAAACGGGTTTTTCTGGGGTGCATCCGGGCAGTTGATTTTATTTTTACCCTGCCTGAATTCGATGGCGTAAATATAGGTGTTACAGGCGGAAGTCAGGGGGGCGCATTGTCGATTGTTACTGCCAGTTTAGATCCCCGGATCAAATACCTGGTGGCCTTTTATCCGGCCTTGTCCGATTTAACCGGTTTCCTTGAAGGACGGGCAGGCGGATGGCCTTACCTGTTTCGGGGAGATGAAATAAAATCAAAAGAAAGAATTGAAACCTCTAAATATTACGATGTCGTAAACTTCGCACGTTTTTTGAAAGTAGATGGCTGGTACTCATGGGGTTTCAACGACAACGCATGTCCTCCGACCTCAACTTTTGCTGCGTATAATGTCATTCCGGCGAAAAAGGAACTTCATATTTTTCAGGATACCCAGCACTGGACTTATCCCGAGCAGCAGGAAATGGCAAAAGAATGGCTGCAGGGGAAACTTCTGAATAAGTAAACACGGACCAAATACTATTTAGTCTAAATACGATGGAATCAGGAGGGAAAGCTCATTGATAAACCAATTGTTTTTAGTTAACTTCGCTTAACTTAACTAAATACAATAAAAATGCAAAAGGTAGTTCTGTTCTTCGTATCGTTGTTCTTCCCCTCTTTTTTGTTCGCACAAATAAGTATGGTTATCGGCGATGGCGGTTTCCTGTTTAAAGAAGGCGGTGACAGTATTTGCTTTTATCAGCGTACCCCGAAAAATTTGGATGGCAAATATTTACGGAACAATTATATTCATCCGTTGTATGGGCTCGATGGTTCTGTAATTACCGAAGATTTTCCTGCCGATCATTTGCATCATCGCGGTATTTTCTGGGCATGGCATCAAATTCTGATTGATGGTCAGAAAGTGAGCGACTCCTGGGCCCTGGAAAACTTTTCCCAGGATGTTAAAAACGTTCAGTTTGAACAGTTAACAAACGGCGAAGCAACATTTGATACCGAAGTATACTGGTTCTCGCCCTTATTTAAAAATGGAAAAGAGTCGTACCTGAAAGAGCAGACAACTATTCATTTTTATTTGAAGGAAAAAAATATGCGTCGTATTGATTTCGACATCAGGCTGAATGCTTTGACCGATAGATTATATATCGGCGGTTCCGATGATGAAAAAGGATACGGTGGTTTTTCCGTCCGGCTTTGTCTTCCTGCTGATGTTAATTTTGAATGCGAAAATGGCCTTGTTGAAGCGAAGGTTACAGCCGTAAATGCCGGTCCGTATGTCGATATTTCCGGTTCGATGGGAAAAAATAATTCATATGGAGGGCTTGCTGTTATTTGTGATGAAAAAAATCCGGGGTATCCGCAACCATGGATTCTGAGAAAAGAAAAAAGTATGCAAAATGTAGTATATCCCGGACGCACTCCGGTTGAAATAAAAGTCGGGGAGCCATTGGTTTTACGGTATACTGTTTTGATACACGACAAGGAAATTGCCAAAAGAACAATGCTTAAGGGAAGTAAAAGGGATTGATAAAATAGCTGATGATTTGAATATTTGAGAGAAACACGGTCCCGGCGGGTTAAAATATATTATAAATTGAATAAAATAGCAGAAGTTTTTTTTGCGGGGAAAGTGTTTTTTTGTCGTTACCCACTTTACCGTTCAGAGAAAGTCATAATGATGACTTTTATTCATTAATAAGTCATGTGAAAAACTCTGAAAAAGAATCCATTAATATATTTTTGAAAGAAATAATTAAGGGGATTGTGCATGAAAAAATATTATTTCCTGCTTGCTTTACTGGCCTTTGTTTTGCTTTCAGGCTGTGATAAAACAGCAAAAAATGAAGCTTTCAGGGTTGAAACTTTGTCTTCGGACTGGATGATGCAATCATCCGACAAGTTAAAAGGAGTTGACGAAACGGCAATTTCTCAAAATTCATTCGATACACAGTCGTGGTATAAAGCAGTGGTTCCGGGCACTGTTTTAGGCAGCCTGGTTACAAACGGCGTAATCGAAAACCCGTATTTCGGGATTAATATGCAGAAAGTTGACCCGGAACAGTTTAAATGTCCCTGGTGGTTCCGGACTACATTCAATCTGAAAGCTGCCGATTTAAAAAAGTACGTCTCGCTTCGTTTTAACGGAATTAATTACCGTGCCGATTTATGGGTAAACGGGAAAAAAGTGGTTGGAAAAGACCGTTTTGCCGGTACATTCCGGATGTTTACATTCAATATCAACGATTACGTGAGGGAAGGGCAAAACACGCTTGCCCTGAAGTTATGGCAACATGCCGACGGCGAATATTCAATCGGTTTTGTTGACTGGAACCCGCATCCCCGCGACCGGAATATGGGAATTTTCAGGGAAGTGTTTCTTGAAATAAATGACGGCGTAAAAATCCGCAGTCCGTTTGTGTATTCGAAAGTGGATACGTCCGGTAAATCGGCTGCCGACCTTTTTATACAGGCCGAACTGGTCAACCGTACAAAAAAAGATGTGGAGGGAATTCTTCGTGTTGATTATGCCCTTGGAGTGGTCGAAAAAAACGTCAGGCTGAAAGCCGGCGATACCTTGTCGTGCCGCCTGACACCTGATGAGTTTAGCCAGTTATCGGTAAAAAATGTAAAACTGTGGTGGCCCAACGGGATGGGCGAACCGAACCTGTACAATCTGAAAGTTGAATTTATTGCGGGGAACAAAGTAATTGATGCGGTTGAAAAGAAGTACGGCATCAGGGAAATCCGCAGTTATCCGGATAAAAACAAAAACCGGGTTTTCACGATTAACGGCAAATTTATCCTGATAAAAGGCGGTGGCTGGGTCGATGATCTTTTGTTGCAGGATACGCCAAAATCGGTGGAAGCACAGTTACGCTACATTCGTCATATGAACCTGAACAGCATTCGTTGCGAAGGTTTCTGGGGAAAAGATGAAACCCTGTACAACCTTTGCGATGAATACGGAATTCTGGTGATGATCGGCTGGAGCTGTCACTGGGAATGGGAAGAATACCTGCATAAACCTACCCATGAAAAGTATGGCGGTGCTGTTACCGACGAAGATATAAATCTGCTGGCTGCTTCCTGGAAAGATCAGATGCTGTGGCTGCGAAACCATCCTGCCATTTATGTATGGATGCTGGGCAGCGATAAACTTCCGGCTCCGAAGCTGGAACGCAAATACATCGAACTGTTTAAAAAGTACGATCCTTCCCGGTCGTATGTCACTTCAGCCGGTGGGGCAGGTACTGAAAACAATAAAATAGTGGCAGAGGTTCCCCTGGTGAGCGATATCAGCGGGCCTACCGGTATGAAAATGCTTGGCCCGTATGCTTTTACGCCTCCTGTTTACTGGTTTACCGATACGCAACTGGGAGGTGCTTACGGATTTAATACCGAGACATGTCCCGGTCCGGATATTCCACCTTTGGCTTCACTGAAAAAAATGTTTCCTGAAGATAAGCTGTGGCCCATCGATACGACTTATTGGGAATACCATACCGGCAGAAATGCTTTTAAAACATTGAGCCGTTTCCGCAAGGCGCTGAAAGAACGGTACGGGGAATCGCACAATGTGGAAGAATTTGCGTTTAAATCGCAGGTAAGTAACTACGAAGTAATGCGGCCTATGTTCGAGGCATTTATTGCCCACAAACCTATAAGTACAGGGCTGATCCAGTGGATGCTGAATTCGGCCTGGCCGGAGTTGTACTGGCAGTTGTACGACACGTATCTGCAGCCCAACGGTTCTTTTTATGCTGTGCGGAAAGCCTGTACCCCGCTTCATGCCATTTACCGCTATGGTTTTAACGATATTTACCTGGTCAACGAAGATTTGCAGGATGTCAGCCAGGTGACCGTAAAAATTCGTGTGTTCAATATTCAGTCAAAAGAAATTTTTTCTGACCGGTGGACCGGAAATATTGACACAAATACCTCGAAGTTTATTTATAAGATGCCGCAGATAAAAAATCTGACCCCGGTATGGTTTCTTGACCTGAGGGTATATGACTCCGCCGGAAAAGAGGTTGACAACAGCATTTACTGGCTGTCGCAAAAGAAGGATGTCCTGGATTATGCCGCTGCAAAAAGACTTGAGTGGCCGTATTACACGCCTTGCAGTCAGTATGCCGATTATACGGCGCTGGATAAACTTCCGAAAATAAAACTGGAGTACGATTACAGCTACAGTAAAGATAATAACTTTGGGAAAGTTAGTCTGAAACTAAAAAATCCATCGGATGCAATTGCGTTTTTTATTTTTATGGATGTGGTCGATCCGGAAACAGAGGAACCTGTGTTGCCGGTTTACTGGAGCGATAATTACATCAGCTTACTGCCCGGCGAAGAACGGGAATACGAGGCTAAGTTTTTTCTTTCGGATATGAAAACGGAAAGGACGCCGGTTCTGAAAATAAAAGCATGGAATGTTGATCAGGTAACTCTAAAATAAAAAAAGAATGGGAAAGGAAAGATATGCAGTTGGAATTGACCTCGGCGGAACGTTTATAAAATTCGCCCTGGTTGCCGGGTCTGGAGATATATTGTTCAGTGATAAATTGCCTGTCGGCGGAACGGCAACACGCGATGATATTTTGGAGACTATTGGCAAGTCGGTACAACTAACGCTCGAAAAAGCGGCAGAGAAAGGAGTTCCGGTTACAGGCATCGGAATTGGTACGCCGGGAGTAGTCTGTGACGGGGTGGTTGCCGGTGGCGCCGATAATCTCGATAAATGGGAAAACATCCCGCTTTCAGCTATTTTTTCTGAAAAATTCAGGCTACCGGTTTTTGTCGATAACGATGCGAATGTAATGGGTTTGGGCGAGGTAACTTACGGCGCAGCAAAAAATTGTACCGATGTGATTTTTCTGACGGTCGGGACCGGTATCGGGGGAGCTATTGTGGCTAACGGTAAACTCTACGGCGGATATAAAAACCGGGGAACAGAACTCGGCCATATTACCATTGACCACAATGGCATTGATTGTAATTGCGGAGGACGGGGCTGTCTGGAAGCTTATGCCTCCACTTCGGCTTTGCTCCGGCAATACGCCAAAGAAACAGGGATGGACGAAAAAAAGCTTGATGGCTTTTACCTGGTTCAGAAATTTAAAGAAGGAGAGGTTGCTGCCGTGAAATGTATGCGCGAACATACCGATTATCTGGGACACGGAGTGGCTTCGTTTATAAACATATTTGCACCGCAGAAAGTGGTTATAGGTGGCGGCATTTCCGAAGCCGGACAGTTTTATATCGATATGATCAAAGAATCGGCGATGGGGTATGCAATGCCCGACTGTGCTGTCAATACCGATGTGGTCGGAGCTGTGCTTGGAAACCGTGCAGGATGCCTTGGTGCTGCTTCACTGGTGTTCTCAAACATTTAATCCGGACAAATAACGTGAATCAATAATCATCAATCATCAATCGTCAATCGTCAATCATTTAATGCTGGATATTATGAAAAAAAATTATTGGATTGTCGCACTGGTCTTTTTTATATTCTTCGTGATTTCTTTTCTGACGAATATTCTTGGGCCTTTAATTCCCGACATCATAAAAGATTTTAAAGTGAGCATGGCGATGGCTGCCTTACTGCCATTCGCTTTTTTTATTGCCTACGGGATTTTTTCCATTCCGGCAGGTATTGCTGTCGAAAAATATAAAGAGAAGCCGGTAATCGTTTTTGCTTTTGTGATTGCATTTGCCGGAGCCTGTATCTTTTCGTTTTTTCCGTCATTTCCGGTCGCCCTGATTTCGCTGTTTATGATCGGTTCAGGAATGGCTATGTTGCAGGTGGTTATCAATCCCCTGTTGCGGGTTGCCGGCGGTGAAGAATATTTCGCATTTAATTCGGTCGCCGGGCAGTTGGTATTCGGGTTGGCTTCGTTTTTGAGTCCGCAGTTGTTTTCGTACCTGGTACTGAATCTTGAAAAATATCCTTCAGGAAAAACCAATTTTGTTCTGAATACGCTTCATTCTGTTGTTCCGGCAAGCCTTCCGTGGGTTTCGCTATACTGGATTTTTGCAATTATATCGCTGGTGATGGTTCTGATTATGCTGCCGATAAAATTACCGGAAGTGGAGCGAAATGACGATGAAAAGGCAGGGGCCTGGAAAACGCATGTTCAGCTATTCAAAAACAAAACAGTTATCCTGTTTTTTATAGCCATATTTGCCTATGTCGGAACCGAGCAGGGCGTAGCCAACTGGACGTCCAAATTTTTGTCCGATTATCACGGGTTTGATCCCCGGTATGAGGGCGCCGATGCTGTTTCTCTTTTTTGGCTGCTGTTAACCATTGGCTGTGTACTCGGACTTGTTTTACTGAAATTTATGGACAGCAAACTGGTGCTGAAATTGTTTACCGCTGCTGCAATTATCAGTCTTACGGTCGGACTGTCAGGCCCGGCAAACGTGGCTTTGTGGGCATTCCCCATTGTCGGGTTTTTTGCTTCGGTGATGTACTCGGTTATTTTTTCCCTGGCACTTAATTCGCTGAAAAGCAATCATGGTGCTTTTTCCGGGATATTGTGCTCCGGGATTATCGGTGGCGCCGTGGTTCCGCTGATTATCGGAGGTCTTGGCGACTTGATCGGTTTGCGTGGCGGAATGACTTTTTTGTACATAACCCTCGGGTATATTTTCAGCGTCGGCTTCTGGGCTCGTCCTCTCATTAATAATAAAACAATAAGCCTGAAAGCTGAAAAGAAAAACGGGTAGGTTTTGCATGGTATAAAGTTGAAGTTATGAGAAATATAAAAGCAGAATGGCTATTCCTTCTTCTGTCCGTTTTTTTTTACGGAGGAGTTTATGCCCAACAGTACCGGTCAGCCTTTTTCAGAAAGGCACATCAGGGAACGTATGTAATCGCCCACCGGGGAGCACACGAAGGAATCCCTGAAAATTCGCTTGCTGCTTACCAATATGCAATTGACCTGGGATGCGATTTCGTGGAAATTGACGTACGTACAACCAAAGACGGCCATTTCGTAAGTATGCATAATTCTTCGGTTGACGGCTATGTAAAAGGGGCGCACGGGAAAGTAAAGGAAATGACTTTGCAGGAGCTGAAGTCCCTGGACATCGGGGAATCGGTCGGGCCGAAGTGGAAGGGAACACGTATTCCCGAATTTGATGATATTCTGAAATTGTGTAAGGGAAAAATCGGGATTTATCTTGATTTAAAAGATGCTCCTGTCCCGGAGTTGATGAAAATCATCCGGAAATATGGCATGGAAGAAGATATTGTCTGGTATATTCCTTCCCGGTATCTTTCAAAAATTGATGATCCCGGTCATGTTTTTGGTAAATCCTACCTGATGCCTGACCCGGGTAGCGAAAAAAATCTGGATGCTTTATTCGATCAGGTATCAGTATCGGTTATTGCCAGCGACATGGATAACCTTACGCCGGGCCTGGTGAACAAGGCACACCAGCATCAGGTAAAGGTCTTTGTCGATGATAAAACGGCTACTCCCGACGAATGGGAACAAATGATAAAAACGGGAGTTGACGGGATACAAACGGATCGGCCGGAAGAACTGATTTCATTTTTGAAAGGGAAAACAGGCAGATGAGTTTTTATGAAGCCGGTTGCTGTCAAAATTTTGAACAGATTGTTGTATCTTACTGTTTGTAGAATCAGAAGAAATACCAGTACATTTAAGGATAAGTTAAAGAGGGATTAAGAATAAGTTTTTTATTAAACATCATATTTGCACAACTTTTTATTATCAATTAATAATTGACATACGGCATTGATTCAGATATCGATACATGAAAAGATCCTGACAGCTGGTTTAGTAGAGGGGAATGAGCGGATTTTTGATTATCTTTTTCATTATTATTATTCCGGCCTGGTGGTATTCTCGTTCCGGTATGTCGGCAATATGGAAGCGGCTGAAGATATCGTTCAGGATTTTTTTTATACGTTGTGGCTTAATCACGCAAAATTTGAAATCCGCCAGTCGATAAAAAGTTACTTTTTTTCTGCTGTGAAAAACAGAAGCCTCGATTTTTTAAAACGGAAAAAGATAAGGAGCAAAACTGAAAATGCTATTTTGAATTCGTCTTCAGATATTTTGGAAGAACAAAATTTACTGGTACAATCGGAGCTGGAGGGCCAGATTGAAAAGGCATTTGACAAGCTGCCTGAAAAATGCAGAAAAATATTTCAGATGAACCGTTTCGAAGGAATCAAGCCTGAAGAAATAGCCAGGCAGGAGAACATATCGGTACGTACTGTCGAAGGACATATCGGTAAGGCGATAAAAATATTACGTACTGAATTAAGACCATACATCACCTCGCTGTTATTCATTTTCGGAACCCGGAGACAGCCCCTGAATTAATTGCTCATCGTTTCCTTTTTTTATTCCTTTCTGAAAAATTTTTAAAAAAAAGTTGTTTCCGTAGCACGTACAGATTTGTTTCTGATCGTCATAATTTCAGAATATGAGAAATATGACTGAACAGGAAAATACAGAGAAAAAAGGAAATGAACTTTTAATGAAGTATTTAGCCGGAACAGCTTCCGGTAATGAAATTTCAGAACTCAGGCATTTGGCCGGAGAAAATCCGGATTTGAAAAAAGAGCTCGACGAATCGGATAAAGTTATTGGACGCCTGAATGCATTGGATTTAATGAAAAAAGTGGATACACCTTCGGCTTTTTCGAAGCTGAAAAAAAGGATATCAGGCGATAAAAATTTAAAAGGCTGGTTTTATTACTGGCAAAAAATAGCTGCAATTCTGTTATTGCCCTTTATTGCAGTAAGCGTTTTTCAGTTTTTTACATCCAGACAGCAACCGGCAACTGTTTCTTCATCAGTAATATATAATGAAATAAAAACGTCACCCGGATTACGTTCTGATTTCCAGCTTCCCGACGGGACAAAAGTCTGGCTGAACGGGAGTACAAAAATTAAGTATCCTATTGCTTTTACAGGAAAGGAACGACGGATTTTTATGGAAGGGGAAGCCTATTTCGAGGTTGCCAAAAACAAGAAAAAGCCTTTTGTCGTAGACATGGGCACGTTGCAGGTGCAGGCTGTCGGAACTGCTTTCAACTGCATGGCATATCCCGATGATCATCTGGTTGAAACCACATTGGCCGAGGGGAAAGTTAAGATTACCAGGCTCGCCGAAGGGCAGGCAAAAGGGGAATATATGCTGAACCCGGGACAAATTCTGACTTATAAACTGAACTCAGATAAATTTTATTTGCAGCAAGGTGACCTGTCGAAACATCTTTCGTGGTTAAACGGCAAGTTTATGTTTCGCAACGATCCGCTTGAAGAGGTTTGCAAACAACTGGGACGCTGGTTCAATGCCGATATCGAAATCAAGGATGAAGTGTTGAGAACCTATTCGTTTACAGGTACATTTCACAACGAAGGATTAAGGGAAATCCTTGACCTGATCAGTTTGACTTCGCCCATAAGTTATACCATAACAGAACGTGACGTAAATAAAAATAATGAATATGGAAAATTGAAAGTATATGTGAAAAAGAAATAGAGAAAAATTAAAACCGGGAAGTGTTCCCGCACATCCCGGTTATAATCAGAAATAAGCCCGGTTACGGGCATAAGTCTAATGTAAAATCGTTCAAATGTATGAAAAAAAAGTTATTAACGGCGCGATATGGGAATAGTTATATTCGCTATCGTAAAATCTTATTAATCATGAGGCTTACGTTGTTTTTATTCTTTCTGGCCCTTGTTCAGACTATTGCATCAAACAGCTATAGCCAGGAGGCAAGGATTTCTATAGAGTTGAAAAACACAACGGTGAACGAAGTCCTGAACATTATTGAAGATCAGACTGATTATTTTTTCCTGTACAATAATCAGCTCATTGATGTAAACAGACGGGTTTCCGTGCGGTGTGAAAATGAAAAAATTGAAAATGTACTTGACCGGATCTTTCAAGGGACAGATGTAAAGTACATTATCAGGGACCGGCAGATCATATTAACGAACCAGGCTTCAAAGGAAATTGAAGTGACAGGTAAGATCGTTGATTCTTCGGGGACCCCGCTTCCGGGCGTATCGGTTGCGGTTAAAGGAACTACCACCGGGACAATTACCAATATGGATGGCGTTTTTTTATTGAAAAAAGTTCCAGCCGATGCTGCCCTGATATTCTCTTTTGTGGGCATGGACCGGCAGGAAATCCCGGTTGACGGGAAACCGGTTATTAACGTAACAATGACTCCTTCGTCAATTGGGGTAGAAGAGGTTGTAGTTACAGCCCTTGGAATTTCCAGGGAATCGAAATCACTCGGTTACTCGGTAGGAAAAGTTGAAGGAGAAGATCTGACTAATGTGGCCCAGGAGAATATGATTAACTCGCTGGCAGGCAAAATGGCCGGTGTGGAAGTAAGTTCCACAGGTTCAGCTGGTTCTTCGGTCAGTATTGTGATCCGGGGAGCTACATCGCTTGCCGGTGATAACCAGCCTTTATTTGTGATTGACGGGATTCCTGTTAATAACAAGTTATCGGGTAATACATCCCAGATCGGCGACCGGAATGTGGTTGATTATGGTAATGCAATATCAGACCTGAACACGGATGATATTGAAAGCATTTCCGTATTAAAAGGGCCGAGTGCTGCAGCACTTTATGGCTCACGGGCAGGAAACGGCGTTATCCTGATAACAACAAAGACCGGGAAAAAGAACTCGAAAATAAAAGTTTCGGTTTCCTCCAGCACTGTTTTCGATATGCCGTATAAATATTTGCCCTATCATCATTTGTTTGCAACCGGTGTTCGTCCGGAAGATGGTACTAACCTGGAAATCGACGAGAGTTCGACTGCCCGTTTAGGCCCGCGTCTGGATGTCGGAAATTATGCAATACAATGGAGTAGCCCGTATGATGATAGTGGAAATCAGACTTATACAGAGCTGGTGTCGCATCCCAATAATGTAAAAAACTTTGTTCAAACCGGAATTACTTCTGATAATTCCATCGCAATTGACGGTGGAACAGACAAATCATCTTATCGTGTGTCGTATTCAAATATGCTGAACCGCGGCATTGTTCCCGGATCAGATCTTCAGCGGAATACATTGAATCTGACAGGTAAATACGATCTTTCGTCGAAACTGACTTTAAGCACGAATATAACGTTGAGCAGGTCGGAATCAGATAACCGTCCGGCCGGAAACCGGGGAACGAACCCGTTGGAATGGGCTTACAAAGTATCTTCACACATCGATATCCGTGATTTGAAAAATTACTGGGCTGAAGGTCAGGAACAGGTTCAGCAATACCAGGTACCTGATCACGATAACCCATACTTCCTTGCACATGCAGTGAAAAACAGCTTTTTCCGTGACAGGGTGTTCGGGAATATGAAGCTGGACTGGCAACTTACAAAAGATATAAGCCTGATGGGGCGATATTCCCTGGATGTTTATAATGAACAGCGTGAAACAAAAATTCCGTATAGCTATTCATATGAGGCAAAAGGATCGTACGGAGTACAAAAGTTATATAGCCTGGAACGGAATATCGATTTCCTTGCAACTTACAAAAAGGATATTAACGATTTATCTGTTTCCGTTTCCGGCGGAGGAAATGCAATGTACCGGTATTATTCCAGTTTAACAGATGCGTCTGTCAGCGGGGGTGACGGGTTAACCGTCCCCGGTGTTTATACCATTGAAAATATTTCTCCTTTATCACTTGACTATTCAAGTAGTTACAGTAAAAAAGCGATTTATAGCCTGTATGCGCTTGCCAATATCGGTTACCGGGATATGGTCTATCTCGATTTGACGGCCCGGAATGACTGGTCAAGCACTTTACCCGAAAATAACCGTTCCTATTTTTACCCTTCGGCTTCATTAAGCTTACTGCTTAATCATATTTTTGAATTGCCTGAAACATATAGTTTGGCTAAGTTGAGGGCCGGTGTTGCACAGGTCGGGAACGATACCGATCCATATCAGCTGTCGCCGGTATTGGAAAATCTTGACAGCTGGAACGGAGTATCCCGTTTGTCGGTTAATAATTCATTGTTGTCTCCTAACCTGAAGCCGGAAATTGCAACTTCGTATGAATTTGGTGCCGATTTGTATCTTTTCAAAGACCGGATCAGGCTTGAAGGAACATGGTATCAGGTAGATAATAAAAACCAGATATTGAGCCTTAACCTGCCGAATTCTTCAGGATACGGCAGCAAAATGATTAATGCAGGTATGGTACAAAGCCGTGGTATTGAACTCGGTTTAGGATTTACTCCTTTAAAAATGCAGGATTTGCGCTGGGATGTTAATATGAACTTTTCAAGAAACCGCACAAAAATAAAGAGATTGACTGATGGTGTTGATTATTATAAATTATGGTCTGACGCAAAGGGCGGAGCTTATACCTGGGTAGGTGATAATATCGGTGCAATATACGATCGTCCGATTGTAAGGGTCGAAGATAAAGCGTCGGAATATTACGGATGGCCTTTACTTGACTCAGACGGGGCTTACCAGTCGAAAAGTGGCGTGGGCGATTTAGTTCAGATCGGAAACTTTAACCCTGATTTTACCCTCGGGGTTCAGTCTTCAGTTTCCTATAAACGGTTTATCCTGAACTTCAGTATCGACTGGAGACATGGCGGCGATTTTGTTTCACAAACCCTTCGTTATGCCGAATCCGACATGGCGACTTCCCGTTTCCTGAAAACCCTGATTAATCCGAATAAAGTAGGTGACGTTACTGCTTTGCTGAAATCTAATCCTGACAAATACATCAAAAAGATAAATATCGTAGGTGGACCGACTGCTGAAATGGGTGGTTATCCGTTGGATATATCAGGCTGGGTTGCAAACGACGGTGTTTTTAATGCCGGTGTTTACGGCGACTATGATGATAAAGGTAATCTAGTCGGTTATGTTGAAAATTTAGGGGGTAATGGTACCAAACTGCTTCCCCTGATCGACAATTATCCGTGGGATTTTACCAGACCTGCAACATTTGATGCTTCGTTTGTAAAGCTCCGGGAAATATCCTTTGGCTATCAGTTGCCGGCTTCTTTCACCCATAGAATGGGTATTCAGGGAGCAACATTTTCGGTATACAGCAGAAATATTATTCTCTGGACAAAAGCAAAAATTGCTATCGATCCGGAAACTGCTTTCCAGCCGGAAGGTAATGGAACATTTAAACAGGGGATTGAACGCTATAATATTACTCCCTGGACTATCCCTGTTGGATTTAAACTTGCCTTCAATTTCTAAAAATCAAAACAGATGATGAAAATGAAAAATATAATATATATCAGGTTGACAGCATTCCTGCTTCTTTTTGCTGTTTTGTTTTCCTGTAAAGATCTGACCGATTTGAATGAAAACCCCAATGGGGTAGATCCTGGATCGGCCAATGCCAATCTGTTGCTGAGTACGGTAACTACCGAAATTCCGAAGTTGTACCTTACTTTAGGTTTTGGAGACATGGCCGGGGTTGTTCAGCATACACAGGTAGATGCATGGTTCACTTCGCATAATGATTATGACTGGAACAACATCGACTGGACGGATTACTATAATCTGCTGGTAGATGTTCAGTCAGTCTATGATTTGTCGCAGGAAGACGGATGGGAATTTCAGCGTGGGGTAGCACTTGTCCTGAAATCGTTTATGTTCGGGCAGATTGCTGACCTCTGGGGTGATGCTCCCTATTCGCAGGCTCTTCAGGGTGATGGCGATTACGAGACACCTGTGTATGATGAACAGGAAAATATATATCTGGGAATTATTGAAGATTTAAAAACGGCAAATTCTTTATTGTCTCAGGATGCCAGTGCGTACAGCAATATTTATGCAGATGCAGATGAAATTTACAATGGTGATCCTGCACAATGGAGAAAGTTTGCCAATTCACTATTGTTAAGGTATTATATGCGTATTTCAAACAAAATAGATGTGAAGGCCAGTTTTGCGGACATTGTCAGTAATAACCCGATATTTGAAAGTGTTGCTGATGATGCTACTCTGGCATATCTGGGAAATACAGGAGGAAATTCATGGCCGTGTGCAACAATAAACGATAGCAGCGGTAGCGCATATCGCCGGATCAGGCCGTGTGCTACTTTGGTTGAACAGATGAGAAGTACCGCCGATCCCCGGATTAGTGTCTGGTTCGAAAAGGTTGCGATTCCGACCGTATTGTCAACGGAAGTGGCTGATAATACAGAAATTGACGGTATCCGGTATTTAAATCCCAATAACTATGATTTGGATTATATTTGTACCAATTCCGATTATGTGGGACTTCCTCCCGGTTTGTCCCAGCCTTCGGCTTATAATAACAACCCGACACCTGGTCAAACTTCCTACAATAACTATGTCTCTTATTTATCGAAAATGTACCAGGAAGGTTCGGGCGATTTACTGAAGGCACGGTTAATGTCGTACAGCGAGGTTTGCTTCCTGTTGGCGGAAGCAGCTCATAAGGGATGGATTTCCGGTGAACAGCAATATTATGAAGCCGGAGTTAAAGCTTCTCTGGAAACATGGGGCGTCGGAGATGATTATGACGCATTTATTGCTCAGCCGGGAGTTGCTTACGACGGAACTTTAAAACAATTAATGACACAAAAATGGGTGGCTTCGTGGACTGCAGCGCAGGAAGCATGGTACGACTGGCGCAGAACCGGTTATCCCGAATTTGTCGCCGGCAGCGGCTCTTTGCGTACAGTGTTGCCATTGAGATTCCCGTATGGAACCGACGAACTGGACTTTAACTCCACGAACTGTGAAGACGCATTGTCCCGTTTCAAAATGACAAATTATTCGCAGGGCGAAGAGAATAGTCCCTGGTCGAAACCCTGGTTGTTACAGGATACCGACAAACCATACTAACAAAAGTTAAAAACGGAAAGAAGATTGTCTGTCAGAACAAACAGATAGTCTTCTTTTTACTGTTATTTATTCATCGGTTTTTATTTATTTTTAGAGAATAGGAAAAGAAAAACAGAAAATGGGAAAATTTGTTATATTCATTGCTTTTGTCGGTTTTTTATTCGTCGGATGTGTCTCAAAACCTGTTATTTATACCGAAATTGCAGGAGAAGGCGAAGATCAGATTGAAATTATTGTTGTTCGCGGAACTCCGTATGAAATGGGAATTGCATTAGGCCGGCATTTGAAGGACCAGGCTAAAGAAAGTTTGTCGCTCTATTTAAATGCGGCATTAAAAGAAGACAGCACTTTATTCAGTAATCCGAATCTTGACAAAGCATGGAAAACCAACGAGCCTTATATGGATAAACGCTTTATTGAAGAAATGGAAGGTTTTTCAAAAGGTTCGGGAATTGACCTGAATTTGCTTCGCAGGGCTCATGCTGTCCCGATGGTTGCACCTTATGCCTGCAGTGGCGTGAGTGCCTGGGGAGAAGCAACAGCAGACCATGATTTATACCAGATACGGAACCTGGATTATTCAATTGACGCCGGTTTACAAAAATATCCGGTGGTGATAATCTATAAACCGGATAAAGGATTTGCCCACGCCAACATTACTTTCGCCGGGATGTTATCTTCACATACAGGTATCAATTCTCAATCTGTCGTGCTTGGGGAAAAAGGAGAATCTCCGACAAGGGAATGTCCTTACAATATTGATGGCAAGCATTTTACCATTTTATTCCGTGAACTGTTGTACGATGCACAAAATCTAACGGACGTGGAAAAATGTATTGAAGAGTCGCCTCTGGTGAAACGTTATTACTTGTTTGTGGGCGACGGAAAACGGAAGGATGACGCTGCCGTGAAATACCTGATTTCTACTCCGGACCCGGTTAAATGGCATAAATGGACCGATCAGGATAAAAACGACACCCTCGTTCCTGCTGTTTTTAACGATGTCACTTATTATACCATGAAGAATGACCGGGCAGCCAGTTTTATCCGGGATAACTACGGGACCCTTGATGCAGAAAAAATGATTCAGCTTTCAAAACTGGTGGCTGCAAAAGAAAATCTGGTGGATGTGGTTTTCAATGCAACCAATCTTGAAATCTGGGTTTCAAATGCAACTGACCACGAAACGGCTTCGATGAGGCAATATGTGCATATTGACCTGAAAAAGTATTTTAATGATTAACAGATTGATGCAGGTGATAAAAAAAATAATCTACTTTTTACTGATAGGGATTGGCTTCTCCGTTTCAACAGGGGCCGCCGGTAAGTACACTCGTCCTGATAGTTCTTTCATTCAGGATTACAGTATAAAATATTATACTGAAGCCGACAACCTGAATTTGCTGAATGTCGCATCCGACCGGAACGGATATATCCAGGTTTTTTCATCCGGCGGATTGTTGCGTCCCCGTGCCGGGCAGTTCCTGTTTCCGGGAACTCTGGTGGGCGATGTTCAGTATAAACCGACTTCGGATAAAAGGATTGCCGGAACAGGCGTTTACCAAAAACAGCTGGTTTATATCGACGATCAGGCCGTTTTCAGCAATGCCTGGGCCGGACGTTTGTTCCTGAAACATGAGATGCCGGGTGCCCGCCTTTTTGCCGGTGGAAACGATTTTGCATTCCTGGTTTCCGACGGGAAAGTATTGAAGTTGCTGCAGGATAATAAAATTTTATGGGAGGAAACGGCTCCGGCAAAAGTAAAGGACATTCAGTTTGACGAAGAGAATAATTTGTTTTGGATATTAAGCGAAGCATCTGTGTTTGTGTTTTCTCCTGAAAAGAAGAAGCTGGAACAGGCATTAAGTTTTCCGGATATGACTTGCTTCGGAATTGCCGGAAAACGGTTGATTATCGGAACTTCCGACGGTTATGCAGAGTTTGATACAAAAACAAAAAAGCAGGTGGGTGACCTGCACCGGAAGCTGCCATGTAACCATATTACTGCCCTTTCAGAAATAGACGGTCACCTCTGGTTCGGTTCCGACGAAGGAGCTTTCATGCTTCGCGACGACGGTAAATTTAATTACTATGCTTCCGAACGCTGGCTTCCTTCCGGTAATGTGATAAAAATAGCCAAAGGGCCGGACCACTCTGTTTTGGTTCTTACCGGTAAAGGCCTGGCAAAAATATGTTTCGGGGAAATGACCCTGGCCGGGAAGGCCGCATTTTTCGAAAAACAGGTGCGTGAACGGCACATCCGCAATGGTTTTAATGCAACGGTAACACGCATGGCCGAAGGCGATGTAACCAGCGGAAGTTTAACCGATTCGGATAACGATGGTCTGTGGACTTCGATGTACCTGGCCGCCGAGGCTTTCCGGTATGCCGTAACGAAATCGGATGATGCCCTGCAAAACATACGCGAGTCGCTCGATGCCATGGATCGTTTATATACCATTAACCCGGTACCGGGTTTTCCTTCGCGTTCGTTCGAGCGTCGCGGGTACAAATACGACAGTGAACCCTGGCGCCGGGCCAATGACCCGGAATGGGACTGGAAATCGACGACCAGCAGCGACGAAGCGATCGGACATATTTTTGTGTATGGCGTAATAGCCGAACTGATCGATGTTCCTGAATTGAAAAAACAGGCTGTTTCGCTGATCGATACACTGATGTCGCACATTGTGAAAAACAATTTTTACATGATTGACTGGAACGGCAAACCAACAACGTGGGGGAAGTGGAACCCCGACTATGTAAATGCCCGTCCGGAAATGGTAGGCGACCGGAAAATCAATTCGTCGAATATCATCGGGATGTTGCAAACGGCCTATCATTTTACAGGAAAGGAAAAATACAAAAAGGCAGCCTTCGACCTGATGAAAAAGCATGGGTACCTGGATAACCTGATGCGCCCGATGAAGCAGATTGGCCGGGCGCCTGAAAGTGCCGACGACTGGAGTAAAATGCTGTCGGAGTCGTGGAATCATTCCGACGATGAGATGTACTATTGCGGCTATTGGGGACTTTATCGCTATGCTTTTAACGATACCCTGAAATCCATGTACCGCAAGGCTATTACCGATCACTGGGAATCTGAACGTCCGGAAAAAGACGGTTTGTGGAATATTATGACAGCCATTACCGGGCCCGGTGATTTCGATTTCGATGCGGCAATCTGGTATTTGCAGGAATACCCGCTCGATTTAATAGACTGGACAGTAACAAACAGCAATCGTAAAGATATAGTCCCGGTAGCCGGGAACTTCAGGATGCAAACAATTACCGAAGTGTTGCCTCCAGACGAACTGCCTGTCCGCCGGCATAATGCCAATCGTTTTGGTCTGGATGGCGGAGGCGGCGGACACGAAGAAGAAAGTGCCGGTGACATCTGGCTTTTACCATACTGGATGGGACGTTATCTGGGCATAATAGGTGAAGCAACCGGAAAATAAAATAACGGGGAAAGATATGGATTTTTAGTAAGTGGGTAGAATGAAGGCGTGCATGAAATATTCTGATATGAATGCCGCCTTCTTCTTTGTGTCTTTCAGGTTTTCAGAATTTATAATCTGGCAGATGTCTGATTATCACCTGAATAAAATCGTAACTAAAATTATTTTGAAATGAAACTGTTTACGGGAATATGCATGATTCTGATCATGTTATCGGTATCTGTTTCCGGACAAAAAAACGGATATGTAACTTCTTCACACCTGTGGAAACCTCAGAAAGATGAGGTGTATCTGCAGGAAGTGTCTTCTAAAGTACCGACCAGTACTCCGGTGACGTCTGTTGCCGAATATCAGGGGACGTGTTATGCCGTTATGAATGGCAATATATATGTACTTTCCGGAAATGAAATGAAGCCGGTTTTTTCTTCCCCGAAAAACGTTACCCGCTTGCTGAAGGAAGAAGAAGACCTTTGGGCCTTGGCTCCGGACGGCATATACAGATACGAAAACAAAAAATGGAATAAACTTGACAATCATCAGTTTGTCGATCTCTGTATGCACAACAATGCGTTGTATGCTGCTACAAAGGATGATATATTCCGCTTTGAAAAAGGAGGTTTTGTTAATGTCAGACCTGAAGCCGGGTATATGTCCAGTAACACGACCCAGCTGCTTGAAAACGGAAGTCGTTTGCACGATAATCCGGCATTGGGACCAGTTTCCCGCATCTGTTCGTACAGCGGAGTGTTGTATATACTTCGTCCCGGGAAGCTGGTTCAGTTTGACGGGGAAATTGTCAATGAAGATTTTGTCGACTGGGGAACGCTTCCTTCTGAAAATACGGGAGACATGCTTCGCTCCGGGAACCGTGTTTACATTGCCACCGATCGCGGACTGTCGGTTTTACGGGGAGCGGCCCTGACAACTTTGAAAGGAAAGGACGGACTTCCTGTTGAAAACACAACCTGCCTGGCAAAAGGAAATGACGGAGATGTATGGATCGGTACAGCCCGGGGAGCTGTTCGTATGGTAAATGATGAATGGCATTACTTCGGAGCCGATCTCTGGCTCCCTGATAATTATGTCAATGCTGTTGCTGCCGGAGACCGGAAAGTGTATATCGCGACGAACAAAGGTTTGGGGATTATTTCTTATGAGCCATATACCCTGCAGAAAAAAGCCGCTTATTACGAACAGCATCTGGAGGAATGGGGACATAAACGAATGGGTTTTATTCATTCTCTTTATAAAAAGGACGGGGAATGGATACGGGAGATCAGCGATAATGATGGGGGACATACGGCTCCTTACCTGGCAGCGATGTGCTATAAGTATGCAGTTACAGGAGATGAAGAAGCACGAAAAGAAGCAATCCGGTCTTTTCACGCGATGCTGTGTCTGGAACGTATTGTACCGGTTGAAGGTTTTTTTGCCCGGGCGATATGGTCGGCAGCCGATAAGGATGACCGGGATTTACATGGTTCAGGCGGATTACCGGCCAAATGGCATTCCACTCCCGACGGGAAATGGTTCTGGAAGGGAGATACCTCAAGCGATGAAGTGACGGCCCATTTTTATGCAGTTTCCCTTTTTTATGAATTAGTGGCTGAAGGGAAAGAAAAGGAACTGGCTAAAGAACATCTTCAGCGTATTGCTTCTTATATCATCGACTGCGGATGGGTACTGAAAGGAATGGATGGAAAGCCGACCCGCTGGGGACGCTGGAATCCTGAATATCTGCTCAGATCCTATGGCTATGTCGATCGTGGCCTTAATAGTCTGGAAGTTTTGTCTTATACAAAAACAGCCCTGGCCCTTACCGGTGATGAAAAATTCAGGCAAGGATATCAGCAGTTGATTGATTGGGGGTACCCGGAGCTCACGGTCCGTCAGAAGAATGTATTTCCTCCTGAAACCATTGCTCCCTGGGATGATGATCTTGCCTTCCAGAGTTATTACACCTTGTTCCGCTATGCCGACTCTCCTGAACTTCGCTCTGTTTATTTACGGAGCATTGAACGAACTTGGGAAATTAAGCGTATTGATCATATTCCCTGGTATAATTTTGTATACGGGCTCGTTACCGGAAACGATTGTGAAACGGGAAAAGCTGTAAAATGTTTACGCGAATGTATACTGGATTGTGTAGATTACAGTTATTGCAATTCTCACCGCGATGATTTGTTTACCGAACCCGGATATTCATCTTATGAAGGGAAACCGAAAAGCCTGTCGCCGCGTGAATCTTCCTTGCCGGGAGATGGCTGGGATATTTCTTCCGACGGGGGAGCAAAAGGAACCCGCGTAACCCCGCCTACCGGTTTTTTACGGGATTACTGGATGGGACGGTATTATGGCTTTATTGAAGCACCTGAAACAAATGACCCTGATCTTATATCAGTTAAAAAGGACAGGAACCGGCATGTCGGCGCGGATCCGTATAAGGGACCGGATATTCCGGCATTTGAATAAAATGTATAAATGATCTGATAGTAAAAGAATGAACTATTTAAAAATATTACTCTTCCTTTTAATCCTTGTGGCAGGGAATGCTTGTTCTGAAAAGCATTCAGCGAGTTCAGTAAAAGAAATAATGGATAAAACAATCACAAGGCTTTATGCAACCATGGACGAAAAAGCCCTGGCATCGATTACCAACGAACAGTCCATGTCGTTTTTTACAAAAGATGAATTGCAGGTTTTGGCAACCCGCTATTGGTATTTCGATGTAAATGTTCCGGTAATTGTTTCGGTAATGCGCAGCACCGAACAGAAAAATGTCCCGTTCTGGCTGGTTGCATCCGGCTTTAAAAAGACCGGTATGACCATGAAAAATGAAATGGTTACATACGAAGTATGGCAGAAAAAATTCGGGGCCGGTACGGTCGGACTGGGAATTAACGGTTTTGAAAATTACCGTTTGCATTATTTTGTATCTGTTGCGCCGGCGAATAAAAATGACCGGCTGGAACTGTCGCATTTTTTCCCGGCAAATCAGTATGCCGGCATTCTGGACGACGGAGCCTTTACTTACCACGACTGGGATGAGCTGGTGTTAATGAATGTGCCTGAATCGATGAAAGGGCAGAAACTGCTCACCACAATCAGGGGAAGAGGAAGCGAGTCCGGTCTGGTTGGAGCGTTCCGGGAAACAGCTTTTCCTTCTTCGGACAAACCCGATCAGGTGTTGCTCACCTGGAGTTTCGACCCGGAAACCAGCATGGATATTCAGTGGCGTACGGATACAACCGTAAAAACCGGAGTTTTGTGTTACCGGCAACAGGGAACTTCTGACGTTGTTCAGGTACAGGCAGAAAAACTGCTGATGGAAGACCGAGAGTTAATGAACGACCGTTTTATTTACCGGTATACCGCTAAGTTACGCGACCTGAAACCAGCTACCACTTACAAATACCTGATTACTCCGGCCACCGACTGGTCGCAGGCATGCAGCTTTACCACCTCAGGGCCCGGCAATTCCTTTTCGTTTGTCTGGTTTGGCGATACTCATCATTCGCCGAAATTCGGCGAGATTATTTATCAGGCAGAAGCAGCCCATTCCGATGCGGCGTTTTATTCAATTGCAGGAGATCTGGTCAGCGACGGGCTTTACCGCGACCAGTGGGACGACCTTTGGGCGTTTTCAAAAAATGTTATTTGCCGGAAACCATTGATGGCTGTTCCGGGTAACCACGACAACCGCTACGGACTTGGATCGAAAATGTACCGCGATATGTTCAGCTATCCGCTTAATGGTCCGGATGGGGTAGAGAAGGAGCAAACCTATTCGTTTACCTGTAAAAATGCTTTGTTCCTGATGATTGACGCAACATCGCCGGTGGATGCACAAACAGAATGGATTGAAAAGCAACTGGCCGGTTCAGATGCCGAATGGAAGATTGCCATGTTTCATTTTCCGCCTTACAACTGGGAAGAACCTTACACCGGTATTCAGCAGGCCTGGGTACCGCTTTTCGATAAGTATCATGTCGACATGGTGCTGAGCGGGCATATTCATTACTACATGCGGTCGAAACCGATGAAGGCCGGAAAAGTGGTCGGTTCGTACAACGAAGGTACTGCCTATATTATTTCGCTGGGAATACCTGGAACAGTTAAAAATATTACTGACGAACCTTATGCAGCAGTGCGACAGCAGGAATGCTGGCTTTATCAGTATGTAAAAATTGACGGGGATAAATTATTATACCGGTCGGTGAACCACGAAGGAAAAGTAATTGATTCTTTTGAGATCGATAAATAAGTTTATTTTTTAATTTCAGGGACTCTAAAAAAAAGGAAATGAAAATTATTTGTAGCTTATTTTTATTGTTTGCGTTTCTTGTTTCAAATGCACAGAAAGGACAGCATCTCCGGTTTAATGACCGTGGCGAATTCAAAATAATTCAGTTTACCGACACGCATGTGTGTATGCAGAAAAATCAGAATTTGGATATTTTCGGATTTTTTCAAAAAATTATTGAGGTTGAAAAGCCGGATCTGGTTGTATTAACCGGCGATATTATTACTCAGGATGACCCGGAAAAAGCCTACCGTTTTTTTACCGATCTTTTTAAAAAGGAAAAGCTTCCGTGGGCTGTTGTTTTTGGAAACCACGATGCGGAATATAATATTTCGCGGGAGAATCTGGCCCGGCTTGTTGAAAAACTGCCTTTATGCCTGAATAAAAATGATGGTTCGGTTACCGGCAACTCGAATTTTGTGTTGCCTGTTTACGGTAAGTCGAAAAAACCGGAGGCTATCCTGTATTGCATGGACTCGAATGCGTACAGTACCATGAAACCATTAATAGATGGTTATGGCTGGTTCGATTTTTCGCAGATTAACTGGTACACACAGAAGAGCCGAAAGTACACCAATGAGAATGAAGGGAAACCTTTGCCAGCTCTCGCGTTCTTCCATATTCCGCTGCCCGAATACGATTTGGCATGTAATCATCCGGAATTTGTACAGATCGGTGAAAAAAACGAGAAAGTATGCTGTCCGGAAATCAATACCGGGATGTTTGCCGCCATGCTCGAATGCGGCGATGTGATGGGCACTTTTGTCGGGCACGATCACTACAACGATTATATCGTTAATTACTATAACATTGCTTTGGCCTACGGACGGGCATCGAAATCAACCCGGCAGGAAAAGCCGATTGGCGGAGGTAGAGTTATTGTTTTAAAGGAAGGACAACGTCAGTTCGATACCTGGATTCGTAACCGGAACGGTGAAAAAGAATACGAATGCCACTGGCCGGCTTCATTTACCCCCAAAGCACAATAAATAAATGCATCTCATAGCGAGGTAACTTATTCTTCACTGCCGCAGTTTTCTTCATTTCCCCTCCTGGCAAGGAGGGGGTATCCGGCTTTGCCGGACGGGGAGGTCTGTTGTTCATATAGCTTTTGTCAGTTAAATTAACGCGAGCTTTGAGGTGAATAATCTGAATTTCAATATTGTATAAAATTTCATAATAATGTTATTTATTATAACCTGCCCCTTCAGGGCGATATTGCGTCGTATTACAATATTCCCAATGCGTTGCATTGGGCTGAAATAACCTGCACTTTCAGTGCGGTTTCGGGCTGAAAGCCCAATTTAATATAGCCCGATGGCAACGCCTCGGGTATGGGAAACATCACGAACAAATTATTCCGTCGACATGGATGGCGGAGCAGCATCTTTGCCTGTTCCCCATTTTTTGTTCGGTGTGTTGCCCATCCGGAAAACAATTTCACCTCCGTTCATAATCTCTTTATGGCTGATCCATGTTCGGTTAAAGGGCTTTCCGTTCAACGTGGCCGATTGAATGTACATGTTTTCTGCCGAATTGTTTATTGTTTTAATTGTAAAGGTTTTTCCGTTCCGCAGGTCGATTACTGCTTCGCCGAATAAGGGACTGCCAATGGCATAGGTTGGCGATCCGGGTGTTACCGCATAAAATCCCATTGAGCTTAATACATACCACGACGAAAGTGAACCCATATCTTCGTTCCCGCAAAGTCCGCCGGGCCCAGGACGGTACAGCCTGTCCGTTACCTGCCGTACTCGTTGCTGGGTTTTCCATGGCTGTCCGGCATAATCGTACAGGTATGCCACATGGTGCGAGGGCTGATTCCCCTGCACATACTGTCCGATAGTTCCGACCACACCCACATATTTGGGCGGCGTGATGAGCGGACTCATTTCAAAAAAAGTATCGAGTTTTGCCGTAAATTTTGCAGGACTGCCAAACAGGTTGATCAGACCTTTTACATCGTGCTGAACCGACCAGATGTACTGCCATGCATTGGATTCGGTATAATGCCGGTTCGGACGCCGGCCAACCAGCAGCGGATCGAAATATTTATAATAGGAATGGTCGCCTTCCGTTACAATTTCCTGCTCTCTGCCGTTTTGCGCTTCGAGCCATGAACCGTCAAGCTTTTTCGGACGCATGAATTCAGTTTCCGGATCCCATACATTTGCATAGTTTGAAGCCCGTTTCATGAATAAACGGTAATCGTCGTTTTTCCCCAGTGCTTTGGCCAGCTGGGCAATGCACCAGTCGTCGTAAGCCGATTCCATCGTTTTTGGTACCGATTCGGTAACCCGGTCGGCCGGCATATAACCAAGTTCCATGTAATATTTAAGTCCCGAACGCGCAGCATCAACCGGAACAGGTGGTTGGGGCAGTTCCAGTGCTTTGGTACGCATCATTTTGTAGATATAATCAACATCATAGTCCCGGTAGCCTTTCATGTATGCGTCAACAATAATGGGAATCAGATGGTCGCCGACCATTCCCTGTCCGTATACATTCTGAAAATGCTGCGCCGGGAGCCAGCCGTATTCTTTTGTTTTTGCCACGATCGATTTAATGAAGTCGTTCACATGGTCGGGAGCAATAATGGTAAGCAATGGATGTTGCGAACGATACGTGTCCCAGCACGAAAACGACCCGTAGAAATCGTAACCTTTGGCAATTTCTGTTTTCCCGTCGAACCCGGCATATTTCCCGTCAACGTCCTGCGAAATATACTGGGCCAGTAACGAGTGATACATAGCCGTGTAAAAAGTTTCCTTCCGGGCGTCGGTGACCCCGTCAATTTTTATCCGCGACAATTCATCGTTCCAGGTTTTCCGCGCTTCGGCCTTTACTTTTTCGAAATCCCAGTGGGGCAGTTCCGCCTCCATGTTTTTGCGGGCCCCTTCAATACTCACATACGAGATCGCTACTTTTGCCAGCACAGCTTCCTGCTCTGCCGTGTTGAAAGTTACAAAAGCACCGATGTGTTTTCCTGCTTCGGCGCTTTTGTAGGCAAAAATACCTGCGCCTGACTCGGGTGTTGAATAATCGGCATCAAAAGTCCCGTAATAATTAAACGGTTTGCTGAATTCGGCCACAAAGAAAATTTTTCCGGGTCCGTCGTTCTTTTCTCCTTCAATACAATGGCTATTGATAATCCTGACTTCAGCCCGGTCGCTTTCCTGTTGTTCGCCGATCTGGTGCCCCAAATCGATGATGATTCGTGCCTCGGCGGTTTCCGGAAAAGTATACCGGTGAAAGGCCACACGGCGGGTTGTAGTCAGCTCTGCCTTTATTTTGTAGTCTTTCAGAAAAACGGAATAATAGCCGGGAGAAGCTGTTTCGTCGGTATGGTCGAAGCGCGAGCGGTAACCTTCATCCGGATTTTCTTCTGCTCCGGGAACAACCTGAAGTTTGTTCCCGGCGGTCGGCATCAGCAGTACATCGCCTCCGTCAACCATTCCCACGCCGCTCCAGTGCGTATGACTGAACCCGATGATTGTGTTTTCGGAATAGACATAGCCTGAACAGTGGCTCCAACCCATGGTACCTGTGTCGGGACTGACATGTACCATTGCAAACGGTAAGGATGCACCGGGAAAAGTATGCCCGAAAAACTCGGTTCCCAGCAACGGATTGACATAGCCGGCCGGATCTGAGGCCTGTGTATTTGCGGCATAAATACCTGCGACTGCCCGGCCAATAAAAAGGAATATTACGAGAATACGTTTCATCTGTTTGTTGGTTTTATTGATAAGTTCGTCTGTTAAGATATTTTAACTGATTTGACGAAATTAAGTTTAAAAAATTAAATCGAGGGTTAAAATATATTATAAACTGAATAAAATACCAGAAGTTTTTTTGCCGGTAATGATTTTCTTTTGTCTTTACCCGTTTTTGCGGACTTTTGATTGATATTGACTAACTTATCAGCTAAACTGTATAAACGAAAACTCCAATGCAAACGAAGACTTTTTTGACCGGAATGTTGCTTTTTGCTTCCGCTCTGTTTTTTATGCAGTCGTGCAGCGAAAAACAGGTTCAGACTCCTTGTCTGGGCAGGAGCAGTGTGGAATCAGTGATTGCAGCGATGACTCCCGATGAAAAAATTAATATGGTGGTTGGCGACGGAAAATTTTTGCCGGCTTCAGATTCCAAAACAGTGGAACAGGGGACAGGCGTTATCATCGCCAACCAGAACTCAAAAATGGTTATTCCCCGTCTTGGTATCTGGTCATCTGCCTTATCTGACGGACCTTCCGGTTTAAACCGGGATCCACATCCGGAAGGGTCGGCTACTTACACGTATACGACTGCATTCCCGACTTCAACCTGTATGGCAGCAACATGGAACACCGCGTTGGTTGAAACGGTTGGCAAAGCGTTCGGAAATGAGGTGCTGGAATATGGTTACGACGTAATTCTGATGCCGGCACTGAACCTGCACCGCAATCCCAAATGTGGCCGTAATTTCGAGTATTATTCGGAAGATCCTTTGCTGTCGGGGAAAATGGCTGCCTGCATGGTAAAAGGTTTGCAGAGCAACGGGATCGGCGCAACCCTGAAACATTTTGTGGGAAACAACCAGGAGTCGAACCGGCGCAATTACAATGCAGTGATCAGTCAGCGGGCATTGCGCGAACTGTATCTCCGTGGCTTTGAAATTGCCGTGAAAGAAAGCAACCCTGCAGCAATTATGACTTCCTATAACCGGGTAAACGGACTCTATACGGCTGAAAATCCGGAATTACTTCAGAATATTGTCCGCAGGGAATGGGGATATAAAGGCTTGTTTATGACTGATTTTGACGGCAACGGAAGTGCTGTGGCAAAAGTAAGAGCCGGAAACAACATGCTGATGGGTGGCAGTAAAAAAGAAATACAGGAGCTTACAGAAGCACTAAAAAACAAGACCTTAGATGAATCAAGCCTCGATAAAAATCTGGTTTATAACATGCAGATGAAACTGAATTCTGCACGGGCCAAAGGGTATCAGCCTTCGTTGAACCCTGATCTGGAGGCTCATGCAAAAGTAGCATGCGAAGCCGCTTCAGAAGGAATGGTATTACTGAAAAATGAAAACAATGCACTTCCTTTTTCGGGAGTTAAAAAAGTTGCCGTGTTTGGCAAAATTTCCTATTACCTGATAGAAGCCGGAACAGGGAGCGGCGGAATACGAAGTAACAAATATGCCGTTTCGGTAAACGACGGGCTGAAAGCGGCCGGTTATCAGGTTTTAAATAATCTGGAAGAAAAATATATGGCTTTTAACGCCGGTATCCTTGAAAAGAACCTGGTTCCCGATTATTTCAACAATCCGGAAATGCGGGCTGATAACGGAATTACGGATGAACATGCCCCGAAACATTTCAGAAAACGTTTGATTCCTTTTAATGATGAAATGCCGTTTGCAAAAGCGGAAATTGAGCAGCAGGTTCCGGGTTCGGATATTGCCGTTGTAACCCTTGGACGGAGCGGCGGCGAGAACTACGAAAACGGTTACCTGCCTTTTACGGAAAGGGAAATCGGACTGGTACGGGATGTCTGTGAGTCGTATCATGCAGCCGGGAAAAAAGTAGTGGTGGTGCTCAACGTGGGTGGCGTTTGCGAAACAGCCAGCTGGCGCGATTATCCCGATGCCATCCTGATGGCCTGGCAACCCGGTCAGGAGGGAGGAAATGCCGTTGCCGGTATTCTGAAGGGGACGGTCAATCCTTCGGGAAAACTGCCCGATTCGTTCCCGCTGAAATACGACGATGTCCCTTCTGCAAAAACATTCCCGGGAGAACCTGCCGGTGAGCCGGTTAACTCGTTTTATACTGAAGGAATATATGTGGGGTACCGTTATTACAATTCGTTTGATGTGCCGGTTGCCTGGGAATTCGGCTATGGTCTTTCGTATACCACTTTTGAGTATTCGGCTATTCAGCTGAGCAGTACTACTTTTACCGGTAAGATAGAAGTAAAAATGACGGTGAAAAATACGGGAAAAGTTCCGGGCAAGGAGGTGGTTCAGCTATACCTGGCAGCCCCTCAGTCCGAAATGGAAAAACCGGATGAAGAGCTGAAAGGTTTCTCCAAAACCCGGTTATTGCAGCCCGGCGAAAGTCAGCAGTTGTCGTTTAGTCTGGACGCACATTCGCTGGCATCATTTCAAAGTGGCATCAGCGCCTGGGTGGCCGACAAGGGAACTTATGAGGTACGTATCGGCGCTTCTTCAAAGGACATCCGTCTGAAAGCTGCGTTTGAGCTGGATCATCCGGTTGTAGTGGAAAAGGTTGACGATGTGCTTTACCCGAATTTTGCCATGAAGGGACTTAGCCGGTACGATAAATAAAGGTGAAAAGTGTTTTTTGTATATTAAAAGCGATATCCATGAAAATTATTTTTAAAGTAGTTGGAATAGTATTGGTTTTGGCAGTGATACTGTTGCTGGGGTGGTGTTATTCAAATATGAAAGACCGGCATCCGGGATACAATGCCGGTATGAGCGTCCGGAATGATCATCCATCTGCATTGCGTGCAGGTTTTGCTGCTGTACCCATTACTCCGGAAGTTTTTGACCGTTGGATCGATAAGAACGGAGATGCAAAGTATAACCCGAAAGATGGCGATACGTTTACCGATGGCAACGGAAACGGCGTCTTCGATCCGGTTTGGATTGCCGGTTTCAGTAACAGCAAACCGGCCAATGGCGTACACGACGATACCTGGGCGCGTACAATGGTTGTTGATGACGGCAAAACCCGTCTGGCAATTGTTGTACTCGATGCCATTGGTTTTATGAGCGACGATATTATTGATGTCCGGGAACAGATTCCGGCGGAGGCAGGCGTTAGTTATACAATTGTGGCATCTACTCATTCGCACGAAGGTCCCGATTTGATGGGGCTTTGGGGAAAATCTCCGTTCAAAAGCGGGATTAACCGCGAATATATGAAATACGTGAAAAGTCAGGTTGTAAAGTCGGTGCTCACTGCCGTAAAAAATATGCGTCCTGCACGAATTGCTGTGTCGGAAGACCTGGCTGGTGCCATTCCGTTGGTAAAGGATACCCGTAAGCCGGAAGTTTTCGATTCCGGACTGCGGATCATTCAGGCCATTGATAAAGAAACAGGAAATACGCTTGGCTCGCTGATTGCCTGGGCTGACCATGCAGAAACCCTGTGGAGCACGAATCTGCTGGTTTCGTCTGATTTTCCGCATTATGTGCGCGAAGGAATTGAAAAAGGCGTGTTCAATGGCGATAGCCTGGTTAAACAGGGTGTCGGTGGGGTAGCCGTTTATATAAACGGTGCTGTTGGCGGTTTAATGACTACTCATCCGAGTCTGGCAGTGAAAGACCCGTTTACCGGCGAAGAATTTAAGACCCCCTCTTACCAAAAAGCAGAAGCACAGGGAAAACAATTGTCGTTACTGGCTTTGCAGGCTATGAAACAACCGATTGAAACGATCGATTCGGCCGGTATATCCCTGATCGTACGAACGATTCCGTTACCAATAACAAATAAACTTTTTAAACTGGCAACAGCATTCGGAGTGTTGGACCGTGGAACTTCGGGCTGGATGAAAACCAGGTCGGAACTTGCTGCCTTTACTATCGGGCCTCTTTCGTTTGTAACAATTCCGGGCGAAGCATACCCCGAGCTTATAAACGGCGGAATAGAGGCTCCTGATGGCCGGGATTTTGATATTCAGCCGGTTGAAGTTCCGCCGGTCAGGGAAATGATGCCCGGCAAATATAAATTCGTGTTTGGCCTTGCCAACGATGAAATTGGTTATATTATTCCGAAAAGTCAGTGGGACGAAAAGGCTCCATATACCTACGGACGAAAAAGTTCTCCTTATGGCGAAGAAAATTCGCTGGGACCGGAAACAGCTTCAATTTTACACAAAAACCTGAAGGAGATGCTGGAAACGTTGAGTCAGTACTGATGCCTGATCTTAAAATAACTGATCATGAAAATATTGAAATGCCTTCTAAAAGGACTGCTGATCGTTTTCCTGCTTTTTTGCCTGTTAATGATTATTCCGAGAGGCCTGGGTTTTTTATTTCCTGAAAAACCTCCCGTCGGTTATCATTTTGAAACCCTCGATTACCTTGCTGCCGGAATTGGTCTGGAAAAACTGGCGGAACTGAAGCCGGAGGTTCCTGAATCGGTGAAAGAGTTTAAAGATATAGAGTATAAAAATATAAACGGTAAATCGTTACAACTGGATTTGTATAAATTAAAGAATCTGGATGAACCGGCCCCGTTAATTGTGTTTATCCACGGCGGCGGCTGGAAGGGCGGGAAACGATCGGATTACCTTTGTTACCTGGTTGATTATGCCGTAAAAGGTTACGTAACAGCTACTGTTTCTTACAGATTGGTAAAAGACAGTATTTATCCGGCCTGTGTCGATGATGTTACAGATGCCGTTGACTGGCTTTTTCGTAACGGAGAAAAATACGGGTACGATACTACACGGATTGCGCTGGTCGGAGGTTCTGCCGGGGCCCATTTATCTATGCTGGCAGCTTATGGCTGGGAAGACCCCCGAAGAAAAAATGATATGAGCAGGACAAAACATAAAATTAAGGCAGTAGTGGATATTTACGGACCCGTTGATCTGACCGTTGAATATGCGCGAACCCAACGACTGCTTACCCGTTTTATCGGGCATTCGTACGGCGAAGTTCCTGAACTTTATCTTGAAGCTTCTCCCGTTCATTATTTAAAGCCGACAAGTCCGCCCACCTTAATTTTACACGGCACTTCCGATCATCTTGTACCAATCAGCCAGTCAGATACTTTAAAGAGCAGGCTGGATGCGCTGGGAGTTCCCTGCGAATATTGCAGGGTCCCGCTGTGGCCGCATTCCATGGATATGGCCCGGCGGGTGAACGATTATGTCCGGCTTAAGATGGATGATTTTTTTGAGGTGCATCTGAAATAAGTTAAAAGTGAAACGATAGCTGCATTTTATCATACTGATTTCAAATGTCCGGAAGTAAAATATATTTTACTTTTGGAACAGCCTCTTAGTGGAAAGATGTGATCGTCAAAAAGTTTGTGAGTGTTGCAAACAACTTACGGACGGGACAAATCCCTGTAAACTCACAAAATGCCCAAAGTCCCGGAGAGGTGTTGCGGTTTGTAATCGCAATTTTTTCCGGAGATTGCAAATCTCCGCACCCAGCCGTCCAAAGTAGTTGTCTTTTTGACGGACCGGTCTGAGTTCCGGAGGAACGGCACAAATATCCGGCCTGCAAACCCCGTATCGTTCCTGCAGTGCTTCGGCGACAGAGTTTTTGCCTTCATTCTTTTTTCAGCATTTCCGGCCATACAACTGCATCGCTTTTTTTGACGGACTACCGTGGTTGTTCCGTTTGCATTCAACCCCGGGGTTGCGCTCCTGCGTCGCTTACCCCGGGCTACCAAAATATCATCCCTCTCTCATCTCCTCCTCTTCTTCTTTTGATATTGGTTATTGAATATTCATTATCGGATATTTTTTCCGGCGTTTTTACCTGTCATATCCTCATTTTTATTTCATCATCACTAATATGGTTTACCTGTATCCTGAAGTACCCATATTTTCGACCATGCACTGTTGTTGCTGTCGTCTCCGTTATACTGGGTAGGTTCGAGTTTTTCGATGGCAGCTTCCGCGTTTTCTCTGTTTTTCTCTATTTCGTCATTTAAATGATAATAGAAGCGGAGAGGCAGGGCAGCCCTTTTGGCCGTTTCGCCTGCATGTAAATCGGGTAATCCTGTTCTTCGCCAGTCGAACCATGCTTCTGCGGCAGCCGACCAGCTTGCAATCCATTTTTGTGTTATTATACTTTCGAGTCCGGAGTAGGGAGTTCCGCTAATGTAACTGCTGAAAGAACTTCCGATTTCCCAGGCGTTGAACGATTGCTGTATTCCGTCGGCGTAATGTTCTTCAGGCGTTCCGGGAGCCCAGCCATACAGGGCAGCTTCGGCAAGAATGAAATGAACTTCTGCCGATGACATAATCCTCATTTGCAGGAGGTCGCCATTGGTTTCTTTATAAATATCGTTTAGTTGCGAAACGTGTGGATTGTAGGTGCCTTGTCCGGCATCAGGGTTCATATTATAAATTTGGGCTATTTTACACCCCGGAGGTATTCCCACGTATTCCTGGTCAAAGTCGATACTCACGCCGTTTGTTGCTTCGTATGCGTCGGCAATGTCCTGTGAAATTTCCCGTTTTCCGTCCACAATGCGGTCAACATTCGTTCCGCTCACCAGTACAAAGGGAATTTCAATTTTGTTGGCCCAGATGCCAAGCCTCGGGTCGTTTAGTGCCTCAAGTTCTTCTACTAAAGTAGAGCAAAGTTTTACCCGCATGTAATTTCCGCTCGGGGAAATGTTGAACACCGTATTGGTGGGCCACGAATCGCTGTCTGAGTCTCCTATGTATCCGACATTTGCGTCGTCGGCCGAGGTTGTCATCACCGGATATTTTTCGCTATCGGAAGTTATTTTTTTTATTCCTTCTTCTGCAAAGGAGGGTTCTTTTACTGACAGGCGCATATAATAGCGGAGTGCCAGTGAATTGGCAAATTTTCTCCACTTGGTCACATCTCCGTTAAACAATATGTCCTGTGTCGTATTTATATTTTCATAAGAATCACTGCTTTTTGAAAGTAAGGTGTTCGCTGTTTCGAGGTCAGTAAGGATCCCATGGTAGATGTCTTGTTGTGCATCGAAAACCGGTTTGAAATATTCGGATCCTTCTTCTGCTTTCAGCGCGTCGGTATAGGGGGCATCTCCCCACAGATCGGTTATCAGTCCGAAAGTATATGCTTTCAGGAGTAACCCGACGCCCTCGTGAAACTCGTATCCGCCTTCTACTGCCTTGTTGTAGTATTCATACGCATTTCTCAGGATTTCATAATACCCCGACCAGCTATCGGATGAATTATCCCAGTCGTAACTGTTGTGGCTGCCCGACCAGCCGTCTTTCTGGGTATGCTGCATTACTCCTGCAATATCGCCGAAACCCAAACTTACAACCGTTTGGCCAATTCCGGTGATGATGGTCGGCAGCAAAAGATTGACATCGGCAACTTCAGGAGCAATGTCATTAGGGTTGATGTTTAGGTCTGTAAGGTCTTTACATGAAACAACAATAGTGAAAACTAATGTTAGAATAATGATAAAGCTGTTCTTTATATTTTTCATGATTGTAATTTTTAACTGGTTAGAAAGAGAAGTTTAACTTGAACCCGATGGGGACAACCCATGGATCGACATTGAACCGTTCAACCCCCTGGTCGAACGTTCCGCTGCTTTCTGCCTGATACGCTCTTTCGGGATCCACACCCAGCGCCGAGGCTTTGGTCCACAAAATAATGTTGCGGCTGTAAACCGAAAAATTTACATCCTCCAGTCCAACTTGTTTCGCAATCCGGTTTGGCAACCGGTAATTTAACGATATCTCCCTCAGTTTGATGTAGTCGGCATCGAACACATTCACTTCTCCGATGTCCCAGGGATAATTGAGGGCAGAAGGCAGGAAAGAGGTGCCATTTGCGCCGAGATTTTCCTGTGTTAAAACAAAATTGCCATTTCCGTCATATTCTCCTACAACCCCCGGTGCAAAAAATCCGTCATATACAGTATATCCGCTGTACGATTCGGGGAATCCCCCATACTCCGGAGTGGGGCCGCCAACCGGTACCGGTCGGTCGGTGAACAGCAGTTTGTTGCCATGGTCTATCACCCAACTGCGTAGTTCGTTGCTTGGCGCTCCTCCCAGATCCCCGGGCTTTACAATTTTATCGAGCCATGCCTGATTTTCCTTGTCTTCCGACAAATATCTCCATGTTTGCGAAACATATTGCCCGCCCGAACGCCAGTCGAAGGTCATGCTTAACGTGAAGTTTTTATAGGAAAGCGATGTTTGCAAACCCATAATAAAATCGGGATTGTAATTTCCTATCTTCGTATATTCTTCTTCTGCCTGCCATGTGGCGTTGCTTTCCTTACCCACCAAAAGCGGATAACCATAATATTCGGAATTTTTATCGGTTACCCTTTTTAGCTTTTGGGAATACAGATCGCCGACCAGGCCGTCGTGCCCTTCATTAGTGTTTTTGGCATAGGCCATACTTTTTACGGACCCCTGGTTCCAGATTTCTACAAAATCGATTCCCTCGGCGAGTCTGATTATGGTGGTTTTGTTTTTTGTGAAGTTGACGTTTACGTCCCAGGTCCAGTCGTTTGTTTGAATCGGAGTAATTCCCAGCAGGAACTCGACGCCCCTGCTCCGGATCAACCCTGCGTTGATCCGGGTACTGCTGAAACCGGTGGATGAGGCCAGGGGCACATTGAATATCTGGTTCCGGTTATCGTTCCGGTAATAAGTACCTTCGAAGCGCAGACGGTTGGAAAACATGCGGATGTCGGTGCCGAGTTCGTATGATTTCACTATCTCGGGTTTCCGGTTCGGCGACAGCAGGCTTGATTGTTTTGACAACCTTGTTGCATCGCCCCATTGATCTAATTTGGAATAGGAAGCAACTAACTGGTAAGGGTCGTCGTCGTTACCAACCTGGGCCCATCCGCCCCTTAGCTTGAGCATATCGACTTTCTTTCCCAGCTTGAAAATTTTATCAAACATTAAACTCAGCGACGCTGAAGGATAAAAGTAAGAGCGATTTTTTGAGGGAAGCGTACTCGACCAGTCGTTGCGGGCTGTCAGGTCGATGTAGGCAAGTTCCTTCCAGCCCAGGTTTGCCATGCCATAAACACTGTTGACTTCCTTCTCTGACTTGGCACTGGAATAGGACAGTGACCCCGAACTGATATTCCCTATTGTATATACCCTTGGAACGATCAGTCCGGCTCCGGATTTTGATGAGACGCTTACTCCGGATGATTTTGAATATCTGATATTACCACCGCCTGAAAGGGTAAACGAAAGGTCGTCCCAGCCGTTTTTCCAGGTTGCCAGGATGTCGGTATTTCTTTCGAAGTTGTTTCCTCTGTATATACCGTAAGCTCCGTTGTTGGGTTCCTTGGTATATCCAGGGGCTATTTTTGTTTCGCGTACCTCATCCGATTTGTTGAGCGAATACCGCCCCGTAATGTTCAGTTTGGAAGTAATGTCCCAACTGGCCACCAGATTACCATATACAAGATATCTTGTAAAACTGTTATTCACGTCATGGGCCAGAAACCATGGATTTTCGTGGGCAGTGGAAACACGTTTGATGTCATCGCCCCCTGTATTGTAGTCCCTCAGTTTATTAATATTGATATTGGAAGGGTGACAATAGACCCATTGTAAAGGATTTGTTCCCCGGTTCGAGGAAGGCCGGTTATCTGCCCAGTTATTGGCAAAGTTAATGTCAGTGCTTACAGTCAGGCCTTTGTTCATTTTTGAAGAGGCCGAAAGCGATATACTGTTTTTGTTCAGGTCTGAGTTGGGTATCAGCCCGGAGTGGGTCATATTCGTCACGCCGAGGTGGTAGTTTATCAACTCATTGCTGCTCGAAATAGCTGCGGTGTTGGTAGTTGTAAATGCATAGTTGTTTACAAAGTCCTTCACGTTGTGGGGATACGAAACCACTTCGGTGGGGATGGGCGTTCCGTTTGCATCAAGTGGCGCATCCCACTGAACGGCCCAGTAACCCTTGTCGTTTTCCGGCCCCGAAAAGGAGTATTCGGCAGGGTTGATTTGCGGTAAAACACCTCCTCCCACATCGTCAGGCCTGAAAGAAAAATACCCGGTGGCAAATTTAGTTTGTACATTTATATAACGGGAAGGTATATCAAAAACGGTGTTGGATGTAATCGTCACTTTCATTTTCTGTTTCTCCTTTGCTCTTTTGGTCGTGATCATTACAACGCCGTTTCCTGCGCGTGACCCGTAAAGTGCGGCTGCGTTCGCACCTTTCAGTATTGATATGCTTTCAATACTCTCGGGATCCAGGTCGGCAATGGCATTACCGTAGTCAACGCGGTTGTCGGAACCAAATCCGCCAACGTTATTGATAGAATTTGACATGGGAACTCCGTCAATTACAAACAAGGGCTGGTTGTCGGACCTCATGGAGGATGCCCCTCTTATAACCATGCTTACCGATGAACCGGTTCCTCCTGTAGAACTGATGGTTACCCCTGAAACTTTTCCGGCCATCGAATTCAGAACGTTTTCCTGGACAACCCGGGTAACTTCGTCTCCTCCCACTTTTCCTACAGAGAAGCCCAGTGATTTTTCTTCACGTTTAATACCCAGCGCTGTAACTACTACTTCATCCAGCGCTTCAATGCTTTCTTCCATGGAAACATTAATATTACTTCTTCCCTCAACGGTAATTTCCTGAGTCTTAAACCCGACAAAGGAAAATACAAGTGTCGCATTTTTATCCGGGAGTTCCAGCGTATAGTCTCCCTCGACATTCGTTATCGTACCTATTGAAGTTCCTTTTACAGAGACACTTAATCCGGGTAAGATACTGCCATCACCCGCAGCGGTAACTTTTCCCGAAACTTTATGACTGGTTGACGATTGTGCAAAAGTACCCTGGGCGATAAAAAAGACGATGGTTAATGTAAACAAAAACCTCGCTATGATATATATGGAGTATTTGTATTTCATATCAGTTAATATTTTGAATGGTTTTAATCGACGACTTCAAATGTGAGAATAAGTGCATTTGTATTTAATGCAGTCAGTGGGTTTAAACTTACAATTGCATCAGTACTCATACAAAGGAACATCACTAATCTCATAGAATTGTTAGTAATGTTTTGGACAATTACTTTCCTTTGAAAATCCATTACACCGATAAATTCTGTCGAATTCGGGAAATCGAGGGTCATAACCCCCGGGTAGGTCACTACCGGGATACCTGACGAATTAACCCCTGTTGCGAATTTCGGAATGGTAGGTACAGAGAAGTTTTCATTTTCAACAAGTTTAAAAGTGGCATCGTCGGCAGGTGTGTATGTTGTCAATGCAAAAGCATCTGCCCCAAATACTGCTTTTCCTCCTGTTTTTGTAATAGTAGTTTGCCCGTATTGTTGCATAATATAGGCATAAACGAGACCAGCAAAAGAAGAGCCGTCGGTTGTATTGTGTTTAAATGAACCATCATAATAAAAAGTATACTCATCGTTGTAAGCTTCTTTTAAACCCAGATACAGATCGAAAGCGCCGGCTGGCAAATATTGAATATCTTCATCAAATAATGTTAAATCTAAATCGGAGTTTACCACTTTGTCATTAACCGAATGGGCTTGCGATAATTTCCAGGTTTTCCCGTCATAACCGGGTTGGGTATAGTCGCCGGTGAGCAGGGCATAAGGAGTAAGCGCTATGGCTAAATTAGCTTCAGCGGTTACTGTGTTGCCTTCCTTATCCATTGCGGTTAATGTGGCAAGGTAATAACCACCTTCATCATATACATGTACCGGGTCCTTCTCGGTACTGGTCTGGCCATCGCCAAAGTCCCATGACCAGCTAACGGCACTGTGGGTTAGAGCTGTAAAAGCTACCTGTTTATCGCTGACACTGTTAAATATCAGGGCAGATAACGGAAATGTCGGCTCAGATTCATCTGAACACGATTGACAGAGAAACATTCCGACAACCAATGCAAGGAAGCCAAAAAGAACAAATTTTTTCATGGTAAATAAATTTTTGTTAATACTAAAACTTAATAGAAAAAATTTGTGAGGCTAGCAGAGTTCTATTTGTGGACCGAGAAATTTAAATGCTGATACATTAAAAATATATCTCTAATATTCATTTACAGAGCACGCTAAAAGTGGGAATAGGTCTGTTTTATTTAATACTTTGCATCATTTTCTCAGGGAGTTAAGTTATGAAAGCAGAATAAAAAAAGCAAATGGAAATTTGTTCGTATTACATTAAATTTTAACCACAACATAAAAACTAAAGGACAACTCGTTGAAAAAAATCCTGATATTTTTCCTTCGTAATACTTTATCAGCAGCACCATTGATTTGGGCAAAAAAAATTTCGAAAAATTTTATCTTTCCCGTTAGGGTAAAATTCATCCATCAGGTTTTACATTAAAAATCTTTCATTTTTTATGGAAGAAAAATTAATTCAATAGAAACAATCGGATTATTCGAAAAAGTATGAATCGTTTTGCAGAAACCAATATAACATTGAAAGAGATGAAGATAACATTTATTCCTGTTTTATTCCTATTTGTTTATTTTCTCACCGGATGCAGTCATCAGCCAGCTATCTATTCTGAAATGGTTGGAGAGGGAGAAGACCAGATTGAAATTGTAGTCGTAAAAGGTACTCCCTACGAAATGGGCTTTTTGCTGGGAAAACATATTAAGGATCGGGCCCGTGAAACTCTTTCTTTATACCTGAAAGCAGCGTTTGAAGAAGGAGGAACACAATTTTCTCCGGACAGTCTGGAAAAGGCATGGAAAAATAACCTTCCTTATATTGATTCTCGTTTCCGGGAAGAATTGGAAGGATTTTCTGCCGGGACAGGAATCGATTTGAAAATGCTTCAGGAGGCACATTCTGTACCCTTTATTGCACCTTATTCATGCAGCGGGGTGAGTGCGTGGGGAAAAGCCACAAGCGACAGTTGCCTTTATCAGATACGGAATCTGGACTATTCAACGCAAGCCGGGCTACAGAAATATCCTTTGGTTGTGATCTATAAGCCGGACAAGGGAATAGCACATGCTAATATTACTTTTGCAGGAACACTTTCAAGTCATTCGGGGATCAATGCGGCATCGATTGTTTTGGGAGAGAAAGGGGAATCCCCTTTAAAGGAATTTCCTTATAAACTGAATGGAAATCATTTCACGATTTTGTTTCGTAAACTGCTTTATGATGAGCAGAATCTGTCAGATGTTGAAAACGTGATTGAAAATTCACCTCTGATCAAACGTTATTATTTGTTTGTGGGTGACGGAAAACGAAAACAAGAAAAAGCCGTAAAATATCTTGTTTCTACTCCTGATTCCGTCAAGTGGCATAAATGGACCGATAATGATAGTAGTGATGTGCATGTTCCGGAAGTTTTTAAAAATGTTACTTATTATACAATTAAGAATGACGTGGCAGCTCAGTTTATCCGCGAAAATTATGGGCAGCTGGATGCTGAAAAAATGATTCAATTATCCAGACTGATTGCAGGAAAGGAGAATCTGGTAGATATCATCTATAATGCCACGAACCTCGAAGTCTGGGTATCAAATGCCACCGGGCAGGAGTCAGCATCAAAACGTAAATATGTTCATATTGACCTGAAAAAGTATTTTAATGATTAACAGATTGACGCAGGTGATAAAACCGACTTCGGATAAAAGGATTGCCGGAACCGGCGTTTACCGGAATCAGCTGGTTTATATCGACGATCAGGCCGTTTTCAGCAATGCCTGGGCAGGACGTTTGTTCCTGAAGCATGAGATGCCCGGTGCCCGTCTTTTTGCCGGTGGAAACGATTTTGCATTCCTGGTTTCCGACGGGAAAGTATTGAAGTTGCTGCAGGATAATAAAATTGCCTCCTGACGAACTGCCTGTCCGCCGGCATAATGCCAATCGTTTTGGTCTGGATGGCGGAGGCGGCGGACACGAAGAAGAAAGTGCCGGAGATATCTGGCTTTTACCATACTGGATGGGACGTTATCTGGGCGTAATAGGTGAAGCAACCGGAAAATAAAATAAGAAAATGGATTTTTAAAATAAGTGGGTCTAGTAGAGAGAAGGCGTACATAAGATATCTGGGGATATGAATGTTGCGCCTTCTGCTTTTTTATAAGTCTGAAGTTTATGCAACTAAGGATGAAATACCAGCGAACAGCCCGGCCGAAGGAGTCTTTCCCTGGTTAAACCGACTCGTTTTTATGATCACAAAATAAATTCTTCTGTTTCCGGAAATTTTCCGAAATTCGTTTGTCTTTATTGAAACCGGGTCAGACCGGCGACTCTTTGTATCAAATATGCTCCTTTCAGCAATTATTGTATGACAAAAAAGAAGGTCACAAGTGATGACATTGCAAAACAACTTGGCGTTTCCAAAGCATTGGTATCCTTTGTTTTAAACGGAAAAGGAAAAGAAAAACGGATCAGCGATGAGATGTGCCGGCGGGTTTTTGAGGTTGCCGGGAAACTGAATTATCAGCCTAACCAGATCGCGCGGTGGTTCCGTACCGGAAAGACGCAGACCATCGGGCTGATTATTGCCGATATTTCGAACCCGTTTTTCGGAAAACTGGGCCGTGAAATTGAACGGGAAGCTGCCTTGCAGGGATATAAAGTTATTTTTTGCAGTTCGGACGAAAGTCCTGTGAAATTCGGGAAACAGCTGGATATGCTTATCAATAGCCGTGTCGATGGTTTTGTAATGGCTCCGCCTCCCGGAAGCGAGGAACAGGTGAAGGCAATAGAGATGTCGAAATTGCCTTATGTACTTATCGACAGGTTCTTTCCCTCGATTGATTCAAATTATGTGGTCATTGATAATTACGCGGCGGCATATAAGGCAACAGTTTTTCTTCTGAAAAAAGGCTATACAAAAATTGCTTTTCTTACGGTAAACGATGAGTTGGTTACCATGCACGACCGTACCAGAGGTTATTTGCAGGCGTTACAGGATTCCGGATTGACATTGGGAGAAAAGTCTGTTTACAGGCTTCCTTTTTCGCACAGTAAAGATGATGTAAAAGAGGCAATTGTTCAGCTGGCCGGAGAAAAAGAGGTCGGTGCAATCTTGTTTTCTTCCAGCAAAATCGGCCTGATGGGAATGGAAGTAATGGTTGAACTGGGCATTCGTATTCCTGAAGATATTGCAATTGTGAGCTTTGATGACCCTGATTTTTATAAGGTTTGTATTTCTCCGGTTACAGCAATTGCCCAGCCTTTGTCTGAAATGGGAAGTACAGCCGTAAAAATTCTGACCAGCGAAATTGAAGCAGGAGAGCAGGATCTTCTGTCAAGGAAAATAGTGCTTGAATCGAAATTTATTGAACGGAAATCAAGCGGAGAGTAATTTTTTCTATATTTGCTAAATCGGTTAAGCATAATTGATTCAGCAATGAACAGTATTTGTGAATGCCGATTGTTTGTAAAGATAATTGTTGGAAAACTAACTAAATAGATAATAGGGGATAAACCTGTCTAAAAACCAATCTGTTATGAAAAAAATCTGTATGCTGTTGCTGTTATTTGCAGTAATAAGTTCCTGTTCGCAGCACATTACACCGCCCCCCGAATTTTATAAGTATGTAAACCCTTTTATCGGTACTGATGCGCACGGACACACTTATCCGGGGGCACTGCTTCCGTGGGGAATGGTGCAGCTTAGCCCGGATACCGGCGATAAGGACTGGGACTGGTGTTCCGGCTATCATAATTCCGATCATTCCATTATGGGTTTTTCGCACACTCATCTTAGCGGGACAGGTTGCGGCGAAATGGGCGACATTTTGTTCATGCCTGTTACCGGCGATATAAAGTTTGTCCCCGGTTCAAAGGAAAATCCGGATGAGGGTTACCGGTCACGGTTCTCAAAAGAAACGGAAACGGCTGTCCCCGGTTATTATTCGGTTGTTCTTGACGACTATCATATAAAAGCTGAACTTACCGCAACACGTCGGGTCGGCTTTCATCGCTACACTTTTCAGAAAGACAAGGACGGGAAAATAATTATTGACCTCGGGCACGGCATTGATGATAAAACCCTGGAAAGCTATCTGAAGATTGAAGGAAACAATAAGGTCGTAGGATACAGGCACTCAACAGGTTTCATTCGCGATGAACATATTTACTTCTGTGCCGAATTTTCAACTCCGTTCGACGGTTTTACCGGAAATGTGGATGGGAAAGATACGGATTCGAAAGATATGAAAGGCAACGTTTGCAAACTTGCTCTGTCGTTTAATAACCCGGCTGGGAACGAGATACTTGTAAAGGTCGGCTTGTCGTCAGTAAGCGATGAAGGTGCTGCCGGAAATATTCAGGCCGAATTGCCCGGGTGGGATTTCGATGCGACTGTAAAAAGTGCACAGCAGGTATGGAACGAAAATCTCTCGAAAATAGAGGTTGATACAGATGATGAGAATGACAGAACGATATTTTATACAGCGTTTTATCACAACATGATTTCACCGAACCTTATTTCCGATGCTGACGGCCGTTTCCGGGGATGGGACGGAAAAATTCATCAGGGAAATGAGGAATACTACACTAATTTTTCGTTGTGGGACACCTACCGCGGGGTACATCCTTTCCTGGGACTGATGTTCCCGGAGAAAAATAATCAGTTTATAAAATCGATGCTGGAACGTTATCGCGAAATAGGTGAACTGCCTATCAACGAATACGGAATTAACGAGACTTTTTGTATGATCGGGAATCATGCAATTCCGGTGATTGCCGATGCCTTTATCAATAATTACGGCAAATTCGATGCTGAATTAGCTTATGACGCGGTGAAACACAGTTCCACTACCGATACTTTTAATTTCAAGGCCGACTGGAAAAAATATATGCGGTACGGGTATTTGCCTTCCGACTCCATTGATGCCGAATCGGTATCGCGTACACTGGAATTTGCTTATGACGACTGGTGTGTGGCGCAGATGGCCAAAAAACTGGGAAAAACAGACGACTACAAGTATTTTATAAACCGCTCCGGATTTTACCGGAATCTTTTCGACAAGGGAACATTACTGATGAGAGGCCGGAAGTCGGACGGGTCGTGGGATACGCCGTTTGATCCGCTGAAAGTTACGCACTCTGGAACCAGTGGCGGCGATTACACCGAAGGCAATGCCTGGCAGTATACCTGGCATGTACAGCATGATATTCCCGGTTTGATCGACCTGTTCGGAGGAAAGAATATTTTTGTGGCAAAGCTCGATACTTTTTTCCGGCTCGATTCAAAAGTATACGGCGACGGCTGGGTTGAAGATGTTTCCGGCCTGATCGGGCAATATGCGCAGGGAAATGAACCTTGCCATCATGTCGCTTACCTGTATGATTATGCCGGAATGCCTTGGAAAACGCAGGAAAAAGTAAATCAGATTAAAACGTCACTTTATAAAAATACTAGGGATGGTTTGTGCGGTAACGACGACTGTGGTCAGATTTCGGTCTGGTACCTTTACGGGGCACTCGGGTTTTACCCGGTATGTCCGGCTTCAGGCTATTATGCACTCGGGACGCCCTCTTTCAAAAACGTAAAAATTCATCTTCCGGGGAATAAAACGCTGCAAATTGTTGCAGCAAATCTGAGCAAACAAAATATTTATATCCGGTCGGTGAAGCTGAACGGGAACGATTATCCGTATTCTTTTCTGAAGATAGAGGATATAAAAAACGGGGGCAATATAGAATATTTTATGTCCGGCGATCCTCAAAAACAATGGGGAATCAATATTCCTGATTTTATAAACTAAACATCTATTTATCATGCGCACAGGTATTATTTTTTTACTTCTTTTATTTTTTAACTTCTTTGTACAGGCTGAAAACAAAGATATTTCATTGAACGGTACATGGACTTTGTATTACGGATCTGGCGGAAATAAAGCACCGGTAAGTCCCGCTGAATTAAATGCAGCCGGCTGGCCGAAAGTTTCGGCCACTGTACCCGGGAATGTGGAACTGGATTTACTGGCTGCCGGCTTAATTAAAGATCCGGAGCATGGCAGTAATATTTACGATCTCAGAAAGTATGAAGCTTATCAGTGGTGGTATGTCCGTGATTTTGAAACACCTCAGCTTTCTCCCGGAGAACGTGTTAATATTGTATTTGGCGGTCTGGATTGTATGGGAACAATATGGGTTAATAACCAGCTTGTCGGGAAAACAGAAGATATGCTGATTGATTATCGTTTCGACATTACAGATCTGTTGAAACAAGGTGCTGCAAATACAATTTACGTGTGCATCAATCCGGTAGTTCCCGAAGCGCAGAAATACATTACCGGAGCAGTTGGTAACAGGGCTTTGACACGGACTGAATATCAGCATATCAGGAAAGCATCGAGTATGTATGGCTGGGATATTATGCCCCGACTGATCAGTGCAGGACTGTGGCGCGATGTATCTCTGGAGATTAAAAAAACTACCCGGTTCGAACAGGTTTACTGGATGACAAATAAGGTAGATGTTCCTCAGCGAAAAGCAGAATTACTGCTCGACTGGCAGTTTTCGACCGATTATCCGACTGTTGACAAGCTGAAAATGGAAGTATCGTTAAAACGTAATGGAAAACAGATTTATGAAAATACATATCCGCTGTTTACGTATGGCAAACGTCAGGAAATTGAACTCGACAATGTCGATTTCTGGTGGCCGCGGGGATACGGAGATCCTGCCTTATATGATGCGACACTCCGCATTGTGGATAAAGATGGAAAAGTGCTTGATGAGAATAAGCAAAAAATCGGGATTCGTACGATAAGACTTGTTCGTTCAGAAGTCGTTACACCTGAAAATCCGGGTGAATTTGTATTCCTGGTAAATGGTGAGAAAATTTTTGTAAGGGGTACCAACTGGGTTCCGCTGGATGCTTTTCACAGCCGGGACAAAACGCATGTAAAGGCTGCAATCGACATGATTGTTGACCTGAATTGCAATATGATCCGTTGCTGGGGAGGAAATGTGTACGAAGATCATCAGTTCTTCGATCTTTGCGACGAAAACGGGATTATGGTATGGCAGGATTTTTCGTTTGCCGGAACCCCGTATTCGCAGGATCCTGCTTTTTTGGAACAGGTCAGAAAAGAAGCTATAAATGTGGTGCTGAAATTACGGGTACATCCTTCGCTTGCATTATGGTGCGGAAACAATGAGATTGATTATTATTTTATTAAACTTCTCAGCCGGCCTGTCGATCCGAAATATGACAAAATAAGCCGGGATGTTTTGCCTCATGTTATCTGGGAATATGATCCGCTGAGGGATTATTTGCCCAGTTCTCCCTATTGCAGCGAAGAGTGTTTCAAATATCAGCAGAATGGATTGAACTTCAGTGCAATGCCTCAGGTACATCTGTGGGGGCCACGCGGGTATTACAAAGCATCGTTTTATACCGATGTGAAAGCTCACTTTGTGAGTGAAATCGGGTATCACGGTTGTCCGAACCGCGTCAGTCTTGAAAAAATGTTCGACCCGGAAGATGTATATCCCTGGACAGATGGCTGGAAATGGAACGATGAATGGCAGACCAAAGCAGTACGCCCACATCCTGATATTACAGCTCATGATGAACGAAATGATTTAATGATCAACCAGGTGAAAGCCTTGTTCGGCGAATGTCCGAAAGACCTCGACCAGTTTATTTTTACTTCTCAGACCGTGCAGGCTGAAGCTATGAAATACTTTGTTGAATTCTGGCGGATGGGCAAATTCGACAGAACCGGAATTATCTGGTGGAACCTGCGCGACGGCTGGCCGATTATTTCCGATGCAATTGTTGATTACTACAACAGTAAAAAACTGGCCTATTACTATATCCGGCAGGTTCAGCACAATGCCTGTGTGATGATTGGCGATGCCCAAGAAGGTCACCATCCGGTAGTGGCAGTGAACGATACCCGCGAGGCAAAATCGGGAACAGTAACCGTACGTGATGCCGACAGCGGAAAAACTTTGTTTACCGGTTCATTCGAGATTCCGGTCAACGGAAAAACGGTCGTAGGCTATATTCCTGAACAGGAAGGACAGGCCATGTGGCTGATTGATTATTCCGTAGGAAATGAAAAATACACCAATCATTACCTTTTAGGCACAGCTCCGTTTAAACTGACTGATTATCAGCGCTGGTATAAAAGTCTGAATATAAAAAGAGATTAGCTTACCGGTAAATATTTGATGAATAAAAAATGAATACTTATATCGGAAAATGTTTGATTATTGCATTGCTGTTGCAAAGTTTTGCGATTAAGGCGCAACATGCTGAAAATCGTTCATTAAACGGTCAGTGGATTTTGTATTACGGTTTGTCCGACGAAAATGCTCCTTCCACTCCTGACGAACTGAAAAGCAGCAACTGGCCATCGGTACAGGCGACCGTTCCCGGAAATGTGGAACTGGACTTGCAGGCTGCCGGGGTGGTCGAAAATCCGGAGATCGGTAATCATATTTACGATTTGCGGAAATACGAAGCCTACCGCTGGTGGTACTGCCGAGAATTCGATTCTCCTCAGTTAAAAACAGGCGAACAGGTTGATATGGTTTTTAATGGCCTTGATTGTTTCGGAACTATCTGGGTAAATAATAAACTCGTCGGGAAAGCCGATAATATGCTTATAACACAGCGGTTTGATATTACGAAGTTTTTAAATCCGGCAGGAAAGAATGTCGTTTTTGTCCGGATCGATCCTGCTGTTAAAGAAGGTCAGAAATTAATCCAGGGGGTTGTCGGATCGAGGAGTGGTAACTCTGCTGAATCGGTAGGCGTACGTAGGGCACCTCATACGTATGGCTGGGATATTATGCCCCGGTTAATCAGTGCCGGACTTTGGCGTGATGTGTATCTGGATATTAAGAAACCTACCCGGTTCGAACAGGTTTACTGGATGACCAATTCGGTGGATGTGCCGAATAAAAAAGCACAGATTGTGCTCGACTGGCAGTTTTCGACCGACTATCCGACCATCGACGGACTGACGATGGAGGTTACGCTGGAAAAAGGGAAACAAAAGCTTTTTAATCAGTCGTATCCGTTATACAATTATTGCAGCAGGGAACGGCTTGAGTTGAATGATGTGGATTTCTGGTGGCCACGGGGATATGGCGATCCGACTTTGTACGATGCGTCGCTTCGTATTGTTGACGACAAGGGCAATGTTCTGGATGAAAACAGGCAGCGGATAGGTATCCGTACAGCCGATTTAATCCGCACTGATATTGTCACTCCTGAAAATCCGGGCGAATTTGTCTTTGTTGTAAACGGTGAAAAAATATTTGTACGCGGAACCAACTGGGTGCCGCTGGATGCTTTTCACAGCCGCGACAAGAATCATGTGGAAGAAGCTGTGAGTATGATTTGTGACCTCAATTGCAACATGATCCGTTGCTGGGGAGGCAATGTATATGAAGACACAAAGTTCTTCGACTTATGTGATGAAAACGGAATTATGGTATGGCAGGATTTTGCAATGGCCTGTTCCGTAACCCCGCAGAGTGAGGATTTTGCTGAAAAAATCAGAAAGGAAGCAATTGCCGTTGTTCTTAAGTTACGCCGGCATCCTTCCCTGGTTTTATGGTCGGGCGACAACGAGAATGACCAGTCGCTGACCTGGGCGTTCAAAAAACCTTCCGATCCGGCACAAAATAAAATAACCAGAGAGATATTGCCCCTTGTTATATGGGAATACGACCGTGTCCGTTCTTATTTACCAAGTTCTCCATATTACAGTGAAGAAGTTTATAAGAGAGGAGGCGACATGGATTTACTTCCGGAAGTACATCTTTGGGGACCGCGTGGCTATTACAAGGCACCGTTTTACACCGAAACAAAAGCCCATTTTGTGAGCGAAATCGGATATCATGGCTGTCCGAACCGTGTCAGTCTTGAAAAAATGTTCGACCCGGAATACGTTTATCCGTGGACAGCTGACGGAAAATGGAACGATGAGTGGCAAACAAAGGCTGTACGTTCCCTTCCGAAATCTACAATTCATGACCACCGGAACGATTTAATGATTAAACAGGTGAAAGCCTTGTTCGGCGAATGCCCGAAAGATCTGGATCAGTTTATATTTGCATCGCAGTCGGTACAGGCCGAAGCCATGAAATATTTCGTTGAATTATGGCGGATGGATAAATTTCGTAAAACCGGTATTATCTGGTGGAACCTGCGCGATGGCTGGCCGATCATTTCCGATGCAATCGTTGATTACTACAACAGCAAAAAACTGGCTTATTACTACATCCGTCAGGTTCAGCACAACGCCTGTGTAATGATTGGCGATGCAAAAGAAGGGAACCATCCGGTAGTTGCAGTGAACGATACCCGCGAAACGAAATCGGGGACAGTGACAGTGCACGATGCCGACAGCGGGAAAACTTTATTTTCAGCTTCATTCGAAATTCCGGTTAACGGGAAAACGGTTGTCGGGTTTATTCCTGAACAGGAAGGACAGGCCATGTGGCTGATCGATTATACAATTGGAAAAGAAAAATATACCAATCATTATCTGGTCGGTAAAGCACCTTTTAAACTGACTGATTATCAGCGTTGGTGTAAAGAATTAAATATTAAAAAAGAGGATATATGAATATTGTAGGTATTGATATCGGCGGCACCAAATGTGCTGTGATATTGGGACAAGTAGGAGGAAACGGAGAACTTTCGGTAATTGGCCGGAAAGTTGTTCCGACCCGTGATTTTTCGGATCCTTACGGGATGATTGAAAAATTGCAGCAGGAAATGGAAGTTCTTCTTTCAGAACAGTCAACAGGTGTTGAAACCATTGCTTCAATTGGAATCAGTTGCGGGGGACCTCTGGACAGCAAAACCGGTATGGTTCTTTCACCACCCAATCTGCCGGGATGGGACAGCATTCCCATTGTACGGCTTTTCGAAGAGAAGTACCATATTCCAACCTCAATTCAGAACGATGCCAACGCCTGTGCTTTGGCTGAATGGAAATTCGGTGCAGGTCAGGGAACACAGAATATGGTTTTTATGACTTTCGGTACAGGACTGGGAGCCGGTTTGATCCTCGACGGGAAACTGTATGCCGGAACCAACGATAATGCCGGGGAACTGGGACATATCCGTCTGGATAATTTCGGACCTGTTGGTTATGGTAAAGCCGGTTCTTTCGAGGGATTTTGCAGCGGTGGCGGTATTGCCCAACTGGCAAAAACCAGGGCAATGGAAAAATTGCAGATGGGGAAAAAGGTCGGATATTGCAGTTCCCTCGCTGAAATAGATTCGGTGACGGCAAAAACAGTGGCCGAAGCTGCGGCTAAAGGTGACGAACTGGCCCTGGAGGTTTACAAGACTTCAGGTACGTATCTGGGCAAGGGCCTTTCCGTGATAATTGATATTCTCAATCCTGAATTAATTGTAATCGGAAGTATTTACGAGCGGGCAGGTCATTTACTCAGTCCGTCGATGCTTGAAGTAATCAATCGCGAAGCCCTTCCGCTGGCTCAGAATGTTTGCAAAGTAGTACCCGCCGCATTAGGCGATCAAATTGGCGATTTTGCATCGTTGTCGGTAGCGGTTTACGGAATTTCAAAATAAAGTTGAAATAAAAATGAATATCCCTGACAGGGTTTGGAACCCTGTCAGGGATTTATATATTTATTTGTTAATCAGATAGCTGTGCGATGATTTGCTGCATTTCGCCTTCAGCTTTTTCCATTTCCTGTACCAGTTTTATCTGGTTGCGAGCCCGTTCGATGTTGTGCTCCGGGTGCTTGATTTTGTAATATGTATCGCCATCGATGTAATCGGTAAGGAACCGGAGAGCCATTATGTACGTCATAAACTGGCAGGAGTGGGGCAGAAGCTGAATTTCAAGAGGGGTCAGTGTGTCCTTTGTTTCGCTTAAAAAGCCTTTTGCAAAATACCTGAATACTTCTTTGTTGAATTTCACCTTGTTAAGGTCTGTCTCGTCTTCTTCTGCGGTGTTTGCAGCAGTACGCATGGCGTCGCCGAAATCGAAATGTACCAATCCGGGCATGACCGTGTCGAGGTCGATTACAGCTAAAATTTCATCGGTATCTTTGTCAAAAAGAACGTTGTTGATTTTTGTGTCGTTATGCGTAACCCTGATGGGTAGTTTTCCGGCCTCAGCCAGGTCATGTAAGGTTTTCATCTTTTCCATCCGGCTTTCAATTTCCTTCACTTCTGCCTGAACAGTGGCTAAGCGTCCTTTTGGGTCGGCGGCTTTTGCTTTTTCAAAATTATTTATTCTGAAATAGATATTGTGAAAGTCCTTGATTGTTTCGCTCAGCGGGCCTCCGGGCAGGTCGGCCAGTTGTTTCTGGAAACGCCCGAAAGCGATGCCTGCTACTTCTGCCATTTCAGGCTTTTCGATCATCTCAACACTTTTGCTGTTTTCCACAAAATTTGAAACTGCCCAGAAATTGCCTTCGTCATCTTTAAAATATAGTTTACCGTCGCTTGTTCGGATTTGCCGGATCGTCTTTCTGTTTATATGCGGATCATTGGCTTCGCGTAATTTGTTTTCAATATGTTTGCATACCCGGTCGATGTTTTCCATCATGGCCGGAACATCCTTGAAAATCTGGTGATTTTTACGTTGCAGAATGTATTTGGGGCCTGATGTCTCAATCAGGTAGGTGTCGTTTATGTGTCCGTTCCCGAATGGGCGGACGCCCTTTATTTTTCCTTCGATTTTGAACCGCGATGCAATGTTTATCAATTTTGTCTGATCGTTTGTTGCCATTTTATGATAGGTTTAAGTTTACATTTTCAGATACTATTTCCAGAGAGGAGTGGGATAAATGCCGGCGTGTACCAGCCCTTTTATTTTTTCAACAACGTATGCCTGGTCTTCCTTGTATGTGACGCCGAACCACTGACTGTCGGCTTTCAGCATTTTTGCATGAACCATACCTGATTTAATCATGTCGAAAACTGCAAACGGGATGTAGAACTCTGATTTCGGAACATTGATTTTTTCATTCAGAAAAGAAATAAAAAGTTCTTCAATCCGGGTGAAAATATTTGGTTTGAAGCCCCAGAAATTCATCGAAACGGGCATGTCTCCTGGTAGTTCGCGTTTGTTGTTGTTCTCTCCGGTACAGAAAATATGATCGCCTTCGGCTGCAATATTATGCGTTTCCGTTATTTCAATAAGGTCGTTTTGTCCGTCGGATTTGCACAGTCCTCTCGAGACTGTTCCGAATTCGGATAAAGTGTTTTTCAGTAAATAGCCGATCATGCTGCATTCTTTTTCATCGGTTGATGAAGTGAGAAAGCCGGCCATGGTTTTATATGCATCATAACCGTAAAAATCATCGGCATTGATTACAGCAAACGGTTCGTTTATTACGTCTTTTGCCATCAGTATGGCATGGCCTGTACCCCAGGGTTTTTCACGGTCTGCCGGAACAGTGTACCCTTTGGGCAGGTCGTCCAGTTCCTGATAAACATATTCTGTTTTGATTCTTCCTGATACTTTACTTTCAATCAGTGTTTTAAATTCGTCTGCAAAATGTTTCCTTACTACAAACACTACTTTCCCGTAGCCGGCACGGATGGCGTCGTATATCGAATATTCGATAATGACTTCTCCTGCCGGGCCGATCGGCGCAATTTGCTTTAATCCGCCGAAACGGCTTCCCATACCTGCAGCAAGTATTAATAAAGTCGGTTTCATTTAATTGATGTTTTTAAGTTTACTCCTGCAATAATAGCAAAAAACACTGAGGAGGTGTACTTTATTCTGCAAACTTTCCTGCTCCGTTTTTGCGGGAAGACGCCCATACTGCGCATTCTTGAACAGTGCGTTTATATGTCCCGGCTATTTTTCATCAGGTTTTTTATATGCTGATTCCCGCTCATTGAGGATATTGGCTGCAGTATTATTGAATAATACTTCGTGCCGGGCTTCGATATTACGGTGAAAAGATTCGGGAATCCTTTCCCAGTCAAACAGTTCAACAAGAATAGGAATATTGCTTTCACGTATTTTTTCTTTCAGATTCATCAGAACATCAATCGGAAGTTTTTTTGAACCGGAGGTCCGGATGACCAGATCCAGATCGCTGCCTTCGTGTGCAGTCCCGTTCACCCGGCTACCGTAAGCCCATACTTCAACGGGAAATTCAAGTAGCGAAAAAATTTTCAGTAATGTTTGTTTGTCTTTATTCCTTAGCAGCATCGTTTTGTTTGTTTATTACCTGCGACAGTTTTGTAATTTACTCTGTTACTTTAAAAATGTTTTTCCCGGAGCCTACATTTTTTATAACTGCATATTTTCCTTCCTGAAGAAAGGAAACTTTTTCCCCGTTTTGAGTTACTTCCTGTGATTTGTTCATCAGTGGCAAATATACATCGGCGCAGGTATTTGCAGGTATGGCAATATTCAAAACAAATGATTTTCCGGGGATATTTTTAAAAGATGCGAGCACGTCACCACGGATAGTCGGGCATTTGATTTCTGCTGATTCGAGGCTTGCCGGCTGCGGTTTGATGCGCATTTTCCCGAAGCCGGGTTCGAGCGGCTCAATGCCCATTAGTTTGCGCGGAATAATGTTGGCCGGAGCTGCTCCCCAGGCATGGTTCCAGTCCTGGTTGGGTTTGTATTTGTTGTCCCAGGCTTCCATCGTGATGGTCGAGCCGGCGCGGATCATGTTGTACCAGCTGCGTTCGGCCGTTGATGTTAACAAATCCAGACCGTATTCTGCATTATTTCCGTCGTAAACAGCATCCAGTAAAAACTGGGAACCATATACACTGCAGGCCATTCCGCGTGACTGGATGAATGCGTTGATTTTATCAAGGTCTTTTTCGGGAGCCAGGCCAAATGCCAGCGGAAACATATTTCCGTGCAGCGAAGCATGGTCGGTTCCGATTCCATCAGTATATATTTTGCGTTTTTTATCGATCAGTTTGTTGTTGAATGCTTTCTCCAATTTAGCCGCCTGTTCCGTATAAAACCGGCTGTCTTTTTCTTTCCCCAACTGCCCGGCAATGGTGCTCATTACTTTTAATGCAAAATAGTGATAGGCATTTACCACGGTATTCACATCCTGAAACACATAACCGTCGGTTTCGCCGGCCTCGTTTTTTCCCAGTCCGAGAATTCCGGTGTGTGGCCAGTCGACAATGTCTTTCAGATTATCTTTTAAATGAATTGATTCATAAACTTCAGGAGTAACTTTCCCGGTTGTTGTACTGATAAATCCTGATTCGTCGGCTAAGCTTGTCAGGGTTTTTGCTTTCAGGTCGGTATAAAAATGTTCGAGCGATTCGTTATTGCCGGTATACAGGTAATCGTTCCAGGCCATGAGCACCGACTGCAAAATCCATTCGGTCGGCCAGGTCGCGTGATCAATTAAATATTCGTACGAATGGCGGGCAATACTGAAATCGCGGGCCACGCTGTAATAGCCGAGCTGGTTGATCAGCGCATCGGCTTCATACGGGATGCGTTCGCGGTCGCCATCCACAAAGGTTCCGGTAAACGAAGTGGCTTTCATCGAATATTTGCACAGGTTCCAGACCTGGTTCAGGATAGTATCGGAACTGGTAAAGTACGCATCGGTTTCGTCGAACGGATAGAAAACGGTTTCGCGTACAATCTGGTATTTTTCCAGCGGAAGGGAATAACCTTCTATTTCGCAGTAACGGAAAGGAGTTACGTCGCCTGTGTAGGCAGGCATGTGTACTGCTACCGGTTTCGTATTCCGCTCATCAGGACGGACTGCAATAATGTAAGTATTCCAGCCGCCTTTCAGCGCCAGTTTGTATAGCGAGTAACGCCTCGACCCGCCCGGATTTTTATCGATCCGGCCATTTTTTAAGACTTCGCCCAAATGGATAGAAACGGTATCGTTTCCCGATTTGCTGAATAAGTTTACACGTACCCGCCCGAATGCATCTTTGCCGAAGTCGGCAAAAGTCAGATCAGGAAAAACGGTTTTTATTTTTGCCGGATATTCATCCTGTTTCTGAAGCGGGTAACGGGCAGTAGCGTAGTCGGTGAGTGCAGTGGCAGTTTTAAATTGGCAAACAACAGAAAATGGTGATTCGTTCCCGTGATTGTCCCAGGTTTTTACTTTCCAGAAATATACTTTGCCGGGTTCAAGCGTTTTTCCTTCATATTTTATATTGATGGATTGACTGCTTTCCGTTTTTCCTGTATCCCAGCAATCGCCCGTTTCCTTCTGAATATTTTCCAGGGTGGATGCAACAAGAATCCGGTAGGCCGTCTGCATCGTATTGTTCTGATCTGAATTGACAATCCATCCGAAAAACGGTTGTTTTTGGGCGATTTCGGCAAACTGAAAATTTTCGTGTTGACTCACGGCCTCCTCCAATGTCGTATTTACCGGGTACCCATTCAGAAAGACCTGACCGGCATGAGCCAGCAGGTTAACTGTCAGTCCGGTTGGCCGGCAGTTCCTGTTTTCAGCGCTTTGGGCCTGCGAACATCCGGCATTCAACAGAAGGATAAATAAAATTTTCAGAAGCGATTTATGGAAAGGAGGAAGGTTCGTTTTCATATTAGCTGGTTTTGATTGCATTTAAAATATTACTGGCATAAAAATACAGATTTATCTGTTGATAGGAATAAAAAGAGGCTATTCAATGGTTTTATGATTTGAATAGCCTCTGAAAACAGTTATCCGAATGATTCTGTTGCCATCATATTATCTGTTTGTCCATCCTTCGTTTTGTTCAATATCCACATCTTTATTTGTATCGATTACTGTTTGCGGAATCGGCCACAGGTTGAAGTTGAAGGTCAATGTAGCTGCCGTGGCCGACCAGTAGGCATATTTCCGGATACGGTCAACAGCGATTGTTCCGCCCATCCGCAGCAAGGTATTCCAGCGGTGTTCTTCGTAAACCAGTTCCCGGGCGCGTTCGTCAAGAATTGTATTGAAATTGTCGTCCATATCGTCGGCAGTGACCATATAGCCACATTGTGCCCGTTCCCGTAATAAATTCACGTCGGCAGCAGCTCCCGACTTATTTCCCAGCCGTTGTTTGGCTTCTGCCCGGAGGAGAATGGTTTCAGGAAGACGGATAATATAATCGTCACGGAAAAGGTTACTCCGGTTTTCGCCGTCTGAAATTCCTGTATATGAATCTGTTGCGATTTTACAGGAAACAGGGTAAACTTCACTGCGGTTGTTTATATTGGTGTTTTCATCCGTACTCTGATTGTACATCAGGCTCCATGGAACTATTTCCTTGTAATGATCAGAAGTACTGACGTTCCCTTTAAATCTTCTGCGGAAGACGATATCCGAATTGCGCATGTCATCGGCATAATCGCCGGCGTAAATACTATCGCGTGTATACATGGTAATGTTTACCTGCGAAACACCACGTCCGCCAACATCTTCCAAAGTTCCGTTAAACCATGTCTTGGCAACATCCCGAAAAACAGGCCCATACGTACGGGAATAGTTCAGTTTCGATTTTGTGTCTTCAGCTTTATAGGCATCATAATCGATCTGGGCAGCCCAGATACATTCCGTATTTCCATCCTGGTAATTTACATTATCTTCCTGAAATAAATCCCAGTAATAGTTAGGTGTAAACTGAATGGTATCAACCACATCGTTACCGGTTGAACCGTTTTCGTAGATATCTATTGCTACCTGATTTTCGTTGACACGGGAACCGAACCGCGAATCCATTAAAGCATAAGTTCCGCCGTCGATAACTTTATCGGCATAACTGACTGATTGATTATAAGCTGTTTGTGCTCCGCTTTCTCCTTCTTCTTCCATTTCAGTACCCATGGCAAGGTACAGCTCGGCCAGGTTGTGGTAGGCGGCTCCTTTTACCAGACGTCCTCCGTTACTGGTCGTTTCAGGCAGGTCGCCCACAATCGCTTCCATTTCATCTATTGCATACTGATAGGTCTCAATACGGCTTGAACGTTCATAATCGAAGCGTGCGGTTGTTGTAATTTCAGTAACAATCGGGACGCCGCCAAATAATTCGGCCAGGTTTTTATAGGCAAAAGCTCTGAAGAACCGGGCCTGGGCCAGTACATACGCTTTTTCTTCATCCGACGACCATGTTATATTATCCAGGTCTGCCGCATATATTGCCAGGTTGGCACGGTTAATCACATAATACCATGTTGTAAAAACTTCGTAAAAAGTGTCATGATCCGCATTAATGGTACTATAGTCACTAAAACTGTTCGATAAGCGGATAACCGGAACATCATACATATCAGTTCCTTTTCCTTTCATATTAAAAAGCCATGTGCTTTCCGAAGGATTTACCCATAAATCCCTGATGTGGGAATAAATGGAAACCAGTACCTGATCAATCTGAGATGGGGTAGAAAAGGCATTGTCGATAGTATAAAAACTTGTCGGGTTTTCTTCCAGAAACTGATCATCGTTGCAGCTTATCAGGTTCAAGGCAAGTGCCAGGAAGAGTATGCTTGAGAATTTTAAAATTTTCATAATCTTAAGTTTTTTGGTTTGACGTTAGAAACTAATCGTTGCACCTATCGAATAGGTTGATACGACAGGATAGGTATTCGATAAATATACGGCTCCTGTTTCCGGATCACCTCCATCCCAGTTCGTAAACGTTGCTACATTTTTTGCAGCCAGAAATACTTTCAGAGAACTTATGTTTGCCTGTTTTACCCATGGCTGACGGAAAGTATAGGAAAGGGATATATCCTGAACCCGGACAAATCCGCGGGACTGCAATCCCTGGAAACGACTGTCGCCGGAAAAACTGGCAGAAGGATACTTATTACTTTTGTTTTCAGAAGTCCAGTATGGCTTGGATGTCATGTTATCATATGCACGGCCTGTTCCGGCAGTCATATAAGCAATGGTATTGTTTTTCATATAATAATCGTTACCTCCGAAAATTCCTGAAACCAGGACATACAAATCGAAATCTTTATAACTCACCGTATTGCTCATATTCAGTCTGAAATTTTCTTTTTCGTATCCCAGTATTTCCCGGTCATCAGAAGTAATCCCCGCAACACCATCCAGATCCTTGTATTTCGGGTCACCGGGATCTGCACCGGTTAACGACATGTATTCAGTATCGTCTTCCTGAACAATTCCATCCTGCTTGTAACCGTAAATTGCCCCCAGCGATTTGCCAATAAACAATGAATTGGAAATATCATCATCTTCTTTTCCGTCGCCATCACTGTCTTCTCCGTAGAGTTTGACCAGCTTGTTTCTGTTTTTCCAGAAATTAACGGTAGTCATCCATTTCCAGCCGTTTCGCTCGATATTCGTCGAATTGACAGTCAGTTCAATTCCTTTGTTGTTTATCTGCCCCATTGATGCATAAATTGTTTTAAATCCGGTCATAACAGGAATGTTCCTTTTGAATATCTGATCTGTGGTTTTCGAGAAATACAGGTCTAAATTTACAGACAACCTGTTTTTCAGCCATGCCGATTCGAAACCGGTATTCCATGCTTCCGTGCTTTCCCATCCCAGATTATAATTACCGAGATCGCTTTGTACCAGGCCGTAATAAACAGTTCCTTCGTCATCTGAAAATTCATACCGGTATCCGCCGGTTGACCCGTTGGCAACTTTTGAAAGTGTGGTATAAGGGGAGATTCCCTGGTTCCCGTTTTGTCCCCACGAAAGTTTCAGTTTCAGATTATCCAGCGGGTTGATGTTGTCCATAAATTTTTCTTCCGATATTTTCCATGCAATACCGGCTGATGCAAAGTTTCCCCATTTTTTATTGGCTCCGAAAACAGAAGCGCCATCGCGGCGGAACGAACTGGTAAAGAAATATTTGTTATTAAAGGAATAGCTGATACGTCCCAGATATCCGATGTTGGATTTTTCGGTTCCACCGATTTTTCCGCTATTAATATCGTTATTATCTACATAAAGGTCAACTTTCTGCACTGTGGCGTAATGAAGTCCCCACATTCCTAAAGCAGTGTTCCCGTTAGCTGCAAAGTCGGACCCCGTGACATAAACAATTTTGTATTTTGAGTAATCCCGTGTCGCAACCAATGTCGCTTCAACATCATGTTTGCCAAAGCTGTTTTTGTAGTTCAGAATGTTGTCCCATACATAACTGTATGTTCTCTCATTCCCCAGGTTTCCGTAAGCACTCGATAAATAGTTGACGATGGTGGAAGCTGCATACCGGCTTTCGTCCGACACATCTCCTTCAGCAATAAAATAGTTTTCGTGATAAAAATTTCCGAAACGACGTGTCCACAGGTTCGGGTTAAAATTAATCCGGTAGCTTAAGCCTTTTACCCAGGGACAATTTACGATTGCATAAGAATTAAAACGGAAATTTTGCCGGATATCCGTATTGTCACGGGTTCCGTCATCTACACCCCACAGCGGGTTTGTGTATGATTGTGTTGTAGGATACTTTTCAAGGTCTCCTTCATCGTCGCGGTATATAACGCCATAAGGAGAGAGCTTTTGTGCCATTTCGAGGTTTGCACCGAAACCGGAATAATCGCGTCTTGAGAAACCGGCATCAATGCCTATTTTCAGCCAACTGGTAATTTCTGTATCTATTTTTCCAAGAATTGAGATACGGTTGAAATCATCACCGACTACAACGTTTTTGTTGTAATTATATGCAGATGACAGGTAATAATTTAAACCTTTTGACGAACCGGAAACAGACAACTGGTAATCCTGAGTGGTTCCCAACTGGGTTACATCGTCCAGCCATACCCGTTCTTTTCCTGCTTCATAATTTTCGGTTTCCTGGGTTGTCATCCAGTATGTAGATCCTTCCGTGTAGCCGTTACGGTCATTAACCGTATTAATCCATTCTTCTCCTTTCATCATCACCGGGCGGTTTTGCCATGTCTGGATTCCGTATGAAGTGTTGAACGTGATAACAGGTTTTGATGATTTTCCCTTTTTTGTGGTAATTGCAATAATTCCATTGGCAGCCCGTGATCCGTAAACTGCTGCCGAAACAGCATCTTTCAGAACATCTACGCTTGCAATGTCGTTCGGGTTAATGTCATTTATGCTTCCCAGGTAGATAACTCCATCCAGAACAACTAACGGATCGTTTGAACCATTAATGGAATTCTGTCCGCGGATTAACATGTCCGGTTGGTCTCCTGCCGAGTTACTTGCCCCGATATTTAAACCGGAAATATTTCCCTTCAATGCTTCCAGTGCATTGGTGTTCGGAAGCAGCGCAACAGGTGAATCTTCCATTTTAACAGAACCTACAGATCCGGTATAATCCTGACGTTTTGCAGTACCGTAACCAATTACAATAACTTCGTCCAGCGAAAGTTCACTTTCTTCAAGAACGACATTGATTGTTTGTTTCCCGTTAAGTTCTGTTTCCAGGGTTTTCATTCCGACAAAAGAAAATACAAGAACAGCATTATCCGGGACACCTGAAAGTATATAATTCCCGTCAATATCGGTGATAGTACCTGTTGTTGTTCCTTTTACCAGAACAGATACGCCCGGAAGCGGCTCTCCCTTGCTGTCGGTAACTTTTCCGTTGATTTTGGATTGCTGTGCAGCATTTGCCGGATTTTTAGGGAAAATAATGATCTGGCGGCCGGTTATGGTATAATTTATCGCCTGACCACTGAAAAGTTCATCAATTACATTGTTTATCAGTTCTTTTTCAACATGAATATTTACTTTCTTTTCAACATCGACTAACTCGTTGTTATACAGAAAATAAAACTCACTTGTGTTTTCGATTTCCTTTAAAACTTCTTTTATCGAAAGATTTTCCATATTGAGTGATATTCTGGCATTTTGTGAGTAAGCATTGGTTGCCAGTACACTGATAGCAGAAAGACAGACAATAAAAACAGTCAGTTTCATAGTCAATAATACTTTTGTCAGGATATCATGCCTGATTCCTAACGGTTTTACAATTTTTTCCATAAATTTGAGATGTTTTAATTAATACATTTAGAATACCTGAATTAGCAGTTCAGGTGTAATTACGGCAGGGAAATGCTTCCAACATTTTTCTGCCGTCTTTTTAGTCAGGTCTGATTCATAAGCAAAGTTTTTTCATTTTTATTTGTTTGATATAACAATTACTCTTTTCGGGAATGAATGGTCCGGATTCATTTCCGCGGGAAGAGTTTCGTACTTAAGAGGAGTTGACATACTCAGGTATTTTAGTACCTGATCGAGCGATTCGTTTTCGAATGTAGCTGTAAACTTATTGGTTTTTAGTTCTTTATTGGCTAATCGTATTTCTACATTGTACCATTTTTCGAGTTTGTGAACCACTGTTTCAATCGGGTCGCCGTAGAACATGAGAATTCCTTTTTTCCAGGCCGTATATTTATCCATGTATTTTTCCTGTGCATGATAAAAACGGTTCTCTTTTTTATTGTATTCAACTATTTCATTCGGGTTTAATACCAGCAGTTCTTTGCTTTTGTTATCTGTATTTTTCAGAATACTTACTTTCCCTTTTTCAAGCGCTACTGTAAGCGATTGAAAATCGTCGTAGGCCGAAACATTAAATTCGGTACCAAGAACTTTAATGTCGATTGCCTGTGTCCGGACAATAAAAGGATGTAACGGATCTTTCGTAACTTTAAAATATCCTTCTCCTTTCAATTCTACATTACGGTTCTTTTTGCTTTTAAACGATTTCGGGTATCTCAGGGTACTTCCGGAGTTCAGCCATACTTCTGTTCCATCTGATAAATAGAAATTCGACTGTATTCCATAAGCTGTTTTTACTTCCAGGTAGCCGGTTTTTTCATCGGCTGTTTTTTCGTGGTACGTCTGATATAACTGAATTAATCCGCTGAGAGCTACTGCCAGTACAAGCACTGCCGCTGCCTGCCTCGTAAATGTAAGCCATTTTTTACGGCGGAATTCCGGCATTCTCTTTTTTGTTATTGCCAGTGACTGTTCTGTATCAATGGCATTGGAATAGACCAGTTTTTTCGATTTTGCCCAAAGCTGACGATAAGCTTCGGCTTCTTTTTTATTTTCAGGTGATTCGTTTATCCAGTGATCAAGTGCTTCCTGCTCCTCCTTTGTGATTTGTGCGAATATGGAATTAACCAATAGCCGCTCAATATTTTGATCTTTTTCCCCCATCTTGCTTATCATTGAAAATTTTACTTATGACGAAGCCGGGGAAAGTATACCCTATGTCCGGAGATAAATTTTTTTGATTTTTATTGGAAAAATTATCACAGACTTTTTTGATGATTTTATCGGTTCCTTATCGCGTTTTTTAGAAGGAAACAGTTATATGAAAGATGGTTTGAACAAACAGAAGTATCATCAGCAAGGAGGGCAGGCCGTCAAAACGCCCGGGTGAGGGTTCGTTTTGACGAGATTTTTGCTTCCTTTTCATCGAATGGAAAAGGAAGGGCCCGTCCGGCCTTAGGACAATAAAAGTTTATATTCTCACAGGCAGTGGGCAGAACTCTGGTGTTACTTCATATACAATAATCACTGCCTTTTGCTGGTTGAAAGAGGCTCCTGCTTTTTATTGGTGTGTCATTTTATACAGGATGATTGCAATGGGCAGATATTCTTTTAATTCGATACGAAGTATTTTTAATGCTCTGGAAATCAAAGCTTCTACGGCTTTGGTCGTAATTCCCATTTTTATTGCAATTTCAGGATATGAAAACTCTTCAAACCGGCTGTATTCAAATGCTATGCGGCTGCGCTCAGGAAGTAAGGCAAGTGCTGCAACCAGTTTTTCTTCAAATTCATGATAGATTATTGTTTCCCTGGTATTATCTGTTTCTTCCGGATTTTGTGCCTTCTTATGAAGTTCATTCATCGATTTTTGTTTCCGTAAATAATCGATGCAATGATTGCGAACCATTAATGATAAATAGGAGATAAGGCTGTTTATGGAAGTGGCTTCGGAACGTTTTTCCCACAATTTTATAAAACAATCCTGTACCACGCTTTGGGCGATATCGAGTTCCGATACATAGGAAACCGCCTGTGCACATAGCGATTTGTAATACTTTCTGAAAATAAAATCGAATGCACGTTCTTCTCCGGACTGAAGTTCAGAAAGAATAAAATCATTGGAAACTAAATATTCTTCGTGCATTTTGAAAATCCCTTTTACTCATGACAAAAGTTATATCAAAAGTAAATATTTTACTGAAATTTTTTTATCTGTCATGTCTGCGAAAATTTAGTTCCCCTGTTATTCCAAAGTTCAGTCTGCATATTTTATCAACCGCAAAGGCCCAATAATTCCCGACGGTTTTAATGCTGAATTTTTGCTCAGATACCCTTCGGCATTTGCGGCAGTCCACACGTTTTTCAACTCCCCGTATTCAGCTAAATCACCGATGATCCGGTTACGGCAGGTAGTTCCAAGTTTTATTTCCAGATGGTTCGTTTCTTTTAATAATCCTCCGACCGGGAACCGATAGCCGGACATCCATGCGTCGCCCAAAATTTTTCCGTTTAAATAAACCTCAGCAGTTGCTTCCGTTTTGCCCAATGTCAGAACTACATTTTTCTGATCATTTAAATAAGATTGAGGCAGCTTGAAATCAATTTTATATTCTGCCATTCCCGAGAAATATTTTATTTCAGGCACCTGATAATCAGTAAACGATTTTAATTCCGTTAGATCCGTTGAATCGGTTTGTTCTGAATTAACCGGGTGAAATATGATTTTCCCTTTAATGTTTTTTATTTCAGTTGTTTCCGGCGTTTTTAGCGTTTTTTCGATTTTTTCGCCGTTGCAGGTGAAAAATGTGTAGACGCCATCTTCACGGGTGATGTATTCATAGTTTCCGTCTCCTTCGGAATATACTTCAGGAACAGGCGTTTTAAACGTTTTATCAGCAGCAGGGAATAATTGCCGGCCACCCGATTCAACTTTACAAATATTGTTCTGAGGTTTCCCGTCAGTAAAGATAAACAGGAGCGATTCTTTCGGTCTGAACGTTACCGGAACGCGTATTTGTCCATCTTCGATGGAATAAGCGGCAGGCTTTTTTACTTCCCCGGTCATCGGATTCCAAATTTCAGGAATTTGCCCTGAAGTTCGGAAAATACATTCGCGGTTGTATGTCGAATCCTGCTGGTTGACTACGAAGAATACATCGGCATCTTCCGTGTTTTTATGGAAAAACAGGATGTTAAGCGTGTCAGGCATGTCGGTCGTGAAGTCGGGTTTCAGTTTTAGTTCCTTTAAAACGTCAGCAATCGGTTTTCCCCAGATTACCAGTCCTTTTCCGTAAGGATTTTCGCCGGAAACGTTTTCCTGGCATCCCGCCCACATTCCGTTTGAAAGTTTTTCAAATTCAGCTTTATCATTTTTTATGCCGGTGAGCGATAACATTTTTTCGGGCTTACATCCATATATAACAGCGCCGTTTTTTACCAGTCGTTCAATCTGTTGCAGGGTCGAAAATGCCATGAACGGATGATCGGGCAAAACCAGTAACGAATAATTCTGTTCTTTTGAAAAACTGAGTTTGCCATTGTTTACCGATAATTTCTGTAATACATCGGCATTGCATGGAACTGTCTGGTAGCCTTCAGGCAGACTATCGATTGTATTGTTTTTGAAAAACCGGGGAAGTTGATCTCCCGGAAAATAAAGTATTTCAGCTGAGATCCGGCCTTTCTGCAAGATGTATTGAATCCTTGCCTGATACGTCATCCAGTCTTTTGAGTATTGCCACCAGGGGTTGTGCCTGTTAAAATGCGATCCATGCTGACCAAGGGTCAAACCCGGCTTTTTTTCGGCGGGCTGATGCACATAACTGTGAAGGATCATCTGATTAATACCCGAACAAAAAACCCGGTCGCCGAATAACTTCAGGTCTGCAGGCGATTCGCTGTAATGGGCGAAACCCGTATAGGCTTCCGTACCGATAACCGGTTTATTATAAAAACAGGAAGCATAAGCCGGAAAATTAAGCGCGAGGTCTTTCTTCGGTTTGTATTTAACCAGATTCTGGTCGGTCAGATCGTCGGCCCAGAATTCATACATGGGCATATCCATTGCATCGTTTGTTCTCAGCACGTCGATCGGGGGAAACGGGCCGGTATCGCCGTAAATTACTTCTCCGTGCAGTTGCAGCTTGTGCCTGTGACAAAGATTGTTGTAGTGTCTGTAATAATTTTGTTCGAACAGGTCGGCAATGGTTTTTCTGAAGTCATATAAAAAGCCTTCCGACTGTTCGGTGCTTCCGACTGTCTCGCCGCAAAGAACAGGAATCCAGTTCATCAGGCTGTAGCCGCGAAGCTTTTCAAAATCGGCGGGCATTGCCTGTGTCCAGGTCTGGTAACCCCGTTCCCAACTGTCGATCATCAGAAATTTAAAGGTGTTGCCTGTATATTCAACTGCATGGTCAATCAGTTTCTGTGGAAAATTGCGGAAATGAAGATTTACGGCAGCAGTGTCCAGTTTGTCACATTCCAAACCTGTTCCTTCCTTTGTGGCCGGGCCGTTTGTTGCCCCGGTAGTCGTGTACCCGAAACGGATAACCGTCCAGTTTCCTGCCGGTTTATCCCAGTTTAAGGTTCCGTCGGGAAGCATTTTTCCTGTTAAATCAACAATATTATTTTCTGAAACAATATTGTTTGTTCCTAAAGCAACATCCGATGTATAAAGTTTTTCAGGATTGATAATCCGTGCCGAGGCTTCTTTTTCGAGCGGATGTAAAACAGTCGGATTATAAGCTGGTTCTTCGTCCTTTCCCAGTACCTGCAACTCCGATAAAGCGGCATGGTGCCAGGGACGAAGATTATGAATTTTACTTACCCCGAACAGAAAATATTTTGCCTGGGTCGGTTTAAATGTTTTTGTAATAACTGTGTAAAACTCATTTGTTGCAACCGATGCTGTTTCTTTAAAATGAACGCCGTCGTTTGATTCTTTCAAAGTATATTCAATGGTTTTAGGCCCGGGATGATAAAAAGCACCTTTAAAATTCTGTACAAATGTGACTTTTGTTTTTGTTTCACCCGATGGGTTTTCGATCAGAAAATGATAGTCTTTTAATACTTCGAACATACTTTCCGGGTCGCCGTCTTCCAGCATGCTGCCATCAATCGAATCGTTTATCAGAATTTTTGTTCGTTTTGGCAAAATGCCGGGATTTTCTTTTTTGTATGCAACAATTGCAACATCCCGGTAGAAGTCAGTATCACAAAAAGGCCGGGGCAGTTTTGCCTGGTTTTCCCCGTCTTTCATAACTGTTTTTGAATACACAAATTTTTTCATCGACATTTCCGGGGTGATCCACGGGCCGCCGCTTTCACTCCAGCCGTCGCAGTTGTGCACGCCGATGGTTATTCCCAGGCGTTTGGCTTCGTGTAATGCCCACCGGAACATTTCGTACCATTCTTCCGAATTGAAACTGATTCGTTTTACGCCTAAATTTTTTCCGGTCGACATGCTTACATCCAGAATCGTTGCCTGCGTAATGCCCTGCTGTTTCATCGATTCAAGGTCTTTGGTGATTCCTTTGCGGGTGATGCGTCCGTCAATCCAGTGCCACCATGTGTGAACATGTGCGTTTGCCGGCGGATTTTTAAAGTCCTGAATGTTGAAATTCTTATCCGAATGAGGGGAACACCCGAATAGAAAAAATAGTACAAGGCAGGTAAAAAAGCTGGTTTGTTTCATTTTTATTTATTCTGAAGATTATTAATCTTAGTTCGATTATTAATTGATATATAGGTAATTAGTTTATATTTTATTTGATAAAAAGTATAGATTTTTATAGTTTAAATATCTGAAAAACAATATTTTACATGTAAAATTATACTATTAACTGAAGATAAAAATACAGAAATATTCTACCTTACAGACAATTTTGCCGGGAATCTGATAAAGATGTTTCCAGCCGCCACATCGGAAATAAGGCAAAAAGAAGGCCTGTAATGAGCCAAAGCGAGGTATCATGCATTTGCATGGCTGATTCTGAAGAAGGCCGGTATTTCAGTGGCAATATCAATCTGAGTGTGAATCTTGATGCCGGACTTTGTGCTTCTGAACTTTGCCCATCTAAAGACCGGCATGCACAGGTCGATGGTCGTGGAATCAATGGCATAGAACCTTCCGTGGAGTTCAAACTCTTTGGTGATACGTTTGGCCTGGGCGATAGACACAATGTAAAAAGGCAAATTTCTCAAAGATTTCCGGGCTTCTGATGCTGTTCGCTTTGGAAAGAACGCTTCTGTTGATGGGAACCTTTCCAAATCCCAAACGATCTTTTGGCATGGGCAACAGTGATATCTGTGAGCTCTCCAAGACGATGACCGCCGATAAGCTGACCTACAATGACCAGCATATGGCTCCAGTAGGATGGTGCCATTCTGGCTGTCCTGTCTTTGTGTTTTTTACCAGTCGTTCGAAGTAACGTTTCGGGAGAAACTGCACAATGTGCGAAAACATATTTGCCGACGTTCATATCTGTCCCATTTTGCACTTGGGGACAAAGGAACAAAATTCAAAAGGGCGACAATGTTTTGAGAGGTTAGCATACTGTGCATAAATCAGATATGAGGCTTTTTAGCAAAAATTAATAGACAATAGTGTTGTTACTTATATTTTTTGACACCTAAATTTCTATTTTAAAAAATTCAATATCTGTATTAATTATTGCCATTTCCAATAAAATTTCAAAAAATCATTTGCTTCTTTAAAATCTATTTCACCTGTCACAAACTTATTCTGCATACTTTTGAAATAATCCTTTTCATATTGCTTGTTGTTCAGACAGTTTTAGAATTACTGTTGGGCATTAATGAATACTTCGCAAAGTGCGGCAATGAGACCAACTCAATTTGTCACGCAGTGCGTGGCGAATTGGAAAACATATATAAAACTGTCTCATATACTTGAGATTAGAGACCGTAAATCCACTGCCGTATTCTTTAGTTAAACGTGCAGAAAGGTCGTTAATCACATTTTTTCCGTATTCTGCTCTTTGTTCCCCTTGTTGCTCGTATTCGACAATATATTTGCCTACGTCCCAATAAGCCTGCACCATTGCTGAATTTACAGAACGGCTTATTTTTGTGCGGGCTTCGTCGAGAACAGCTTTTATTTGTGAAAATAAAACGTCGTTATCGCGTGTGGGTTTTATCCGGTTCATTATTTTTTAGTCGATTTGTTCTTTGCAATTTTCATAGCTTTATCAACAATTCCGCTTTCATTAGCAACAGATGCCGGTATTTGGTCGGCAAGCCACAAGGCAAGTAATTCTTCTTTATCTGCTTTTAATATATCGGCAATAATTACGATCTGCTCAGCTTTGACACGCCGTTCTCCCTTTTCAATCTTGGAATAGGTAGCTGTGTCTATTTCCAAAGCAGCAGCAAGTTGTCGCTGTGGCATCTGACATTCTTCACGCAACTGTCTGATTCGCTCGGTAAATCTCATCTTCTTTCTATTTTTTTATGTCTTGACTATTTTGGCAAAATACGTAAATGTCTGTACATATTGATAATATAGAAGCAGTGAGTTTTCAACAAAATAAAATAAAGGGAACCCCGTCGTTCGGGACTTTCATTCAACTGCTGTTTTATACTGTCCGAGTGCCTCATGTTTTGGTAATGGATAAGTAGAATCTGACGTTCGGAGTCGGAAGACAGGTTGTCAAAAAAAACTGCTGGCGGAAAAATAACTTATAAACAAAAAAGAGTGCAACCTTTTGAGTTACACTCTTTTCATGTTTTTGATCAGCATTTGCTGTGCTGACTTATTTTACTTCTTCAAATGTAATAATATGTGATAATCAATAAATTATAATCGTATGTTGCAAATATGAAACAAATAAACAATCAGTAAATATAAGAATTATATTACTGGTAATTAGTCATTTATTATCACTTCAATAAACATTGATAAACAACATAAAGGAGACACAAATATACCTCATTTTTAATAGATTTGAATACTGAATAATGAAAAATCCCGCTCTTCCGGGCGGGACCATTTGTAGTTAAACGATATCAGAACTATTTCAGCTTCCACACAAAATAAATACAGGCTAACAGTAGAGCAAAAAGAGCAAAGCGACCGCACCATATCTGGAAATTCTGCCATCCTGAAAGCGAAGTTTTCACCTCTTTGATTACTTGTACCGGATAGGGAATCCGGATTGTATCATTGATAAAAATTGAATCTTTGACAATGCGGTTTTTGTACAAATACTTGTATCGTTCCAAAACCAAAGTATCGCCTCTATCTTTGACAAAAACGGAATCGTAGCGGATAATTGAGTCTCTGACAAAATTATCCCGGTATTCTATCTTTGTTGTTTCTACCGGAATGTATTTGACCGACTTACAGGAATACAAAAATATTGCTACTACTGCGATAAATAGTATCTTTTTCATTGAATTTTGATTTTAGTTTGTAAGTTGAATCCTGCTTGTACTGATGAGATATCAGCGTTTTGCCCGTTTTCGACATAGCTCATTGCTGCCACAATCAGAATGTATTCGGAACCATTTCGGGCGGTTAGTTCTTTGCTGCGTGAAACACCCGACCATCTCTCCACATTGGAAATATAGCTTTCCGTATTGTTTTCGATCGGCGGTGCCCAGTGGGTTATTATCTTTTCAATGGTATTTATTTCCCGTGAAAGATATGTTCCAAGGATTACAAAGCCAGCACGGTAGCCGTAAAGCAGTGACGAGAAAGTTTTGAAACTCTTGTCCCGGCCTTTGATTTCTCCCTGAAAATGTTCGGCGCTGTGCCGGATATTCAACGGGTTGTTATTCCGAAGTCCTCTTGATTTCATACTTTTCCCTCCTGCTTTTTTGAGCTTAGAAATGAAACAAGGGCTTGTATCTCCTCCTTGTTTTCAAAGAGTTTGAGAAGAACCTTTTGAATTTCGTCCACGTTTTTGGTTTCCTGCCTCAGGTTTTCAAAAACGGATTTTGCTTCGACCAAGACAATCCCGATAGCCCCAATTACAGTGAAGTATGGCATATCAAACACCACGCTTGCCACAATATCAGCAATCGAAAGCATTATCATTAAACCGAAATAACTTGTCAGTTTGGTAATGGTGCGGCGGTAGCCGAAACTGGTACGGACAATTTTCAGGCGTTTTGCACGCCTTACTCCGAAAAACAGGTCTATGATCACGGAAAGAAGAACACAGGTGTAAAGGACTGCCAATACTATGAGAAGAACATTGAAATCAGCCCATTCTTTATTCATTATTAGTCGTATCATATTTGTTTGAATTTTAATTTATTATTGGATTTGTTTGTTCAAAAAAAGCCGCCCAAATGGGCAGCTTTTAGTTCAAGAAAACGAAAATCGCCTACGCTTAGGCAACAGTGACAGAACCAACATAAACACTGTTTGCAACACTTTTCCCATCCTCGGAAACAAAGCCAAGGAATACTTCTATATTCTCACCTACCCAATCAGTAGGAACAGAAATGGTTTCTGTAGCTACAGACCTTTGAGCACCGGCTGTATCGTACATGGCTTCAGAACGGGTAGCGTTCAAAACAGCAATCAAAGCTTTATCAGTTTGACTGGCTGTTCCACTTCCTGAATTATCATTCCAAGTAAGAACAACCGTACCGCCGGTAGAAGTTGCCTGTGCGTTTACCGCTCCAGTCAGGCTACCACGAGAAACTAAAGCGTTGGCGTAATCAATGCTAAAATCAGGAAAAGTTCCTGTAATTGCATTGTTCAGGATATAAGACATTGCTGCGTTAAAAGCAGATTGCTGTTGAGCATACAACTTATATCCGACTTGTAAAAGGGCTGTTATTGGTTTGAGAAATTCCAGTGCAACCGAAAATTTTGTACGCTGACTTACCTGCCCTTCAGTGCGTGGATTTTTTACACTTTGTGGAATGCTTCGCATATAGGAAATGCCTTTCCAAGTTCCACCTATGACAGTCCCGACCTTGCCGGAAAAGCCACCTAAAACACCTTGTTTAATTGTTCCCATTTTACTACTTTTTAAAGGATTATTGATTCGATTTTAATTTGGACTTGGTATTGTGAAGATATGGTTCAATCCTTATCCAAACGCAAATGTAGTTATGGGTAATAAGCTGAATATCATATTGGTTTCTTATGCTTTAAGTTGCTTTTACCTGCCTTTTTATTCACGAAAAAACACGAAAAGGGAAAAGAAAATGTAAACGCCCTCTTACTGCAAGAAAAAGCGAAGAGAAACGGAGCGTTGAGGCTGTCAAGGTTTTTCGGCGAAATACTACCCAAAGCGTAGCGGAGGTGTGGAGATTTTGGCGAAAACCCGGAGGGCTTGACCTTTACAGACTTATTTTATTGCTGTTATCTTTGTGAACATTTTTTTTGTCGCTCTTTGATTACAATAAAACCCTGCGTGGAACGCAAATGAAATAATTTCATCAACTGCATTTCTTCAGGGGTGGGTGGTCGGGGGCTGTGTGTGGGAGAAGCAGGATTAAACCGAAAACAGGTAAAGCAGCCTTGAGCTGGAACGAAGCGGTAAAAAACAAGCGGAGCGATAGCGGAGTTGTTTTTTTGCCAGCGTAGTGAAGAGGCGCGAGCCGACTGCGAGTGGAGCAAGGGCGCTGGCAGCAGGAAGCCCGGAACGATAGTGAGGGCGGCGGACGGCTGCCGTTTACGGCAGGGCTGGCGGAGTTTTTGTTTTGGGAGCGAGTGCGTTGGAAAAAGCAAGGGCTGGACGGAATGAGGGAGTGAAGAGAAATGCAGAGAATGAACGGTTAGGGGCTTTTGTGTGGGGCGGTGAAGCTTAGTGAAGCAAAGCTGAACTATGCTGCAACCGCATGAATTGTGGGTGGAAAAGACAAATGCCCCTAAAAGTGAAATGAGCGGAATGAAACGAAACAGACGATTGAAGGACAGCTCTTGCGTGGGGTGGCGTTGCGGTGTGAATGAAGGAATGTAGCTTTGCGGAATGACTGAATGAACACGGCAAAAGACACAAGGGAGCGACCACAAAAACTGTGACAGCCCGATTAGCCCGCAGCGACCCGCAGGCGAGCACAACAATAAGCGGCGGCTGCCCCCTGTATAAAAATTATATGAGTGAAACGAATACCTTATTTGGGTTTCAGGGGGCAGGAGTAGCCGCGAATGAGGAATGAGCGAGCGTGTGTAGCAAAACAAGCAGACACGCAAGCATGAGCACCTGCCGGAGCGCAATGCTTAGTGTGGCTGTGTTAGCTGTCAAGGGCAGACGGAAAAATACTACCCGAAGGGTGGAGATTTTTTCAGGCTGCTTGTTTTACCCTTGCAGCTATGTTTTTGCGAACAAAGTGAGTGATTGACGAATACCTTTTTACCTGTTCGGTTTAATTTCCTGCGTGGGCAGGATCATAAATAATTTATTCCGCTTAAATTGAAAATTCCCAATTTCCCCATTTTGGGGATTTGGGGAATATTGGGAATATAAATCTTGACAGGCTTTTCACCTGCTATTTCCAATTGACTAATAATTGACCATATTGACTAATGATAAGTTCGAAATAACTACCTGCTAAAAAATTCTTATCCAACTTCGGACAAACTTCGGTAACTTCGGACAGACAAAGGACAAGCTTCGGACATTTAGAGAAAGATATACTTGGAAAGATTTGTATCTCCCTCATATTTAAGAAGTTCCTTTTCCGTTAATTCGGACAAATCCCTGCGTGCCGTTCTATCGGAAACACTGTATTTTTCAGCGTATTCTGTACTTGTAACTTTTCCTTTAGACTTGAAGCATCAATTTGCCTTTCATTCAGTCCTAACTTGCTTAAATCCTTTTTGTTGTAAATGTCTTTGCGGAAGACTGTCCAAAAATCATTGCCTTTGCAGGAGAATTGGGGTGCAGGTATTTTAGCCTCTTGACATAAATTTCTCATTTTCCCTATTTCTCTACTTTTGGAGAATGAGGATTTGGAAAAGGTAAAGGTTTATTTGACTGAATGAGGACAAGGCAATTGTTTGATAGTGGACTGATTTATTATTCAAATACAAAAGGAATTAATCCATCAGGTGTAACAAGCATAATAAATAAAGGTATTGGATTTGGAAGACTCCTAAATTCTCTTAAATTTTTATTAACTTCTTTCATATCCTGTTGACTTAATCCATTAGGGCCGAAAGGATGTGAATGCCATTCTCCAATATACCCGAATACTTGTCCAGATAACCTTTTTATATTGTCAATTTCTTCGGGAAGATTATTGATCCCTCTATAAAAAGTAACTTCGTTTGACTCACTATCGCTTGGTGCCAGAATTATATCTGTAACATGGATGGTTTTATTCTTTTTATTAATCGTGCCAATAAAAACGCCACCTGTTTCATAAGGCATGGCAATTCCCATTTCGGATTTCATTTTTATGGCGATTTCAGGTTTCATTCGTATTTCCCAGCCATTATGAAGAGTTATAGCTATCAGAGGCGGAATAACAAAGGAAAAACTTTCTATCTTAAACTCTTTTTCAGTATCAATCCTATTGATGAAAATATATCCATTATCCTTGAAACTTTTTCTTTCATATTCATTTTTGATAACACCATAAAAAGCAGCAGAATGAATTGATACTATTTCATCAGATAAGATTGTTGTTTCTGAATTACAACCAACACCAACGTTTATGATAGTAGATTCTTGTTTGCTTCTATCATATTCGTCTTGTAGGTATTGACTGATAAATGGATATTTTTTATATAAATCATTGGTCAGGACAAATAAATCATCTAGCCTCGGATTTCTGTTTTTCCCTTCTACGAAAAGTACACCGAGTTTCCCGTTATTCAACATCGTTGCCTTGCAAATATAGGCAGATGTATCTTTGATATTTTTTATCTGATGATTTAAAAATGATTTTGAGGCCGTAAAATCAAAGAACCAATTAGCATCCCTCAAAAATGGCTCCATTAGCAATTCCGCATTCATTGGAACAGGAACTAAATTTTTTAGATCATCAAACTTGTAAAATTCATCAGCAACATCTTTAATGGCAATAGCTTTATTTTTCCCCACTTGCTGAGGAAATAAAGAATGCCTTGCTAAGTTATGAGCAGAAAAATCATCATTATCAAATAATATCATGTTTGTATGTCCCCCTCTTATCAGGTGCATTATCACCTTCGAACCTAAAGCTCCACAACCGGCAACAACCAATTTACCTAAATAATCCTTATTTCCAGACACTTCCTTTGCTTTATCTACACTTAATGGTTCAATGTGCTTTTGAAAAACAACCAGTGAATCCGTATTGGGTATTTTATTATTAATCTCTTCCTGTGAAACAAAAATTGTGAAATTAATAAACTCGATATCTGAATTATATCCAATAATATTTTTAGGGCGTTTAATCGCAATTAATAAAGGGAAATTTTTTCGTTCATTAGAAATGTTATACCTAAAGTATGCATCTAAAGCAGGCATCATTTCTATATTTAATGCTGTCGCAAATTGACACAATTCTCCATAATTTGAAGGTAAATCAACAAGATATTCGTTTTGTACCGAAAGATTTTTATCCCAACATATTATGCCGTAATACCATTTTAAAACATCTTTTTCTTCAGATAGTATTTGTTTGTTTTTCTCAATTATTTTTGAAATATCATCGCCTGTTTCTACTAAGCCAAGAAATTTAAATGAAGGGGCAGAATTATTGGTTGAAGGTTGTGTTTCATAAAATAAACAGAGAACAAAATTCACATCTAATATTTCATATTTATTGTTTATATAATCTGCAATTTCCTTGTATTTATATATACAAGTGCCACTATATCCTTCTAATCTTAAAGGCTCATATTGATTACTATCTGTTGTCAATTCACCACTTGCAGCATCACATAACCAGCTTTTAACTTGAAAAATATAATCTCTGATTTCTTTTTCAGCAAACCATTCATCTATGTTTCCTCTGGTCAAACAAAAAGGTGCTGGTTTTCCATCCTTTGACACATAAAGATGTGCGAGCTTTTTCTTTGGAAAATCTAAACGGTCAGAATAGGCTCGTGGTGCTTTATAAGGGTATAATGATTTATTAAAGACTATAAGGACTGGTTCTTTTTCGCGAATGTCAATATTTTGGTAATTGCCTCGTGGTGGCAACTGTACACTTAATACTACACTTATAGCGACAAAATTCTTATCCCATTCAAGAATATCAAGTCTTCGCTTGTTTAGCAATGTTTTAATATCTTGAATGGAACGTTGAATTTCAACACTCAACTCTCCCGTATATGATTTGAGCTGCTTAGAGTAGTTATTTTGACCCATATTCGGATCTTGTATTGGCTGCACCTATTCCGCCTCCAGCAGCCGCTGATGCACTTCCTTGTTGATTTGTATCTTCTCTTACAGGACCTTGTGAAGTAATTTTAAATATTACGGGCTTAGGTTCTGATTCTTTGGGTTCCTTAGCCAATTCAATCAAATCTTCTTTTTTGTCTAATTTATTCTGGTATTTTTCTTTTGCCTTATAATGAGGTGGATTATCATCATTATTTTTTATTTTTTTGCATGAAGCGATTATTTTCCCCTTTCCAATCCTTTTATCCAAAATTTTCAAAGAAGTATCTTTCGGGGTTTTATTTTCATCTTTGGCATCATAAGGGACATCATTAAAGTATGTCCATGAACAATGATGAGGTGCTAAAAACAAGTCCCATTCTAATTTATCTTCATTGTTATTACTTTTCTTAGTTGACACTTCCCATATTTTAGCCCATATATTGTGGTCAGCATCACCTCCCAAAAGTACATAGGTGCAAAAATTTTTATCGCTCGCATTTGCCTTAAACCGTGCCTGAAGAACAATGCTACTAAAATTAGCATCTTTCTCTGCTGATGCTGTTATTAAACTGGCCTTAAATGGTGAGTGAATAAAAAATTCAAAATCAGTTTTAGTGCTGCTATTAATTACATTTTGAGTTTCTCCTGGCGTACTGCTGGGTACATTTTCAAATTTCTCGTCTCCGTCATAACCAATCATGCGAATCCTGTTTCCGGGCTTATCTTTATTCTTATCATTGTCATCCCATAGTTTCCGACGTCTTTCGGCCTCTTTTTTGAAAGCTTTAGCATCATCATTAGTTGCACTGTTGAATAATAGAGAAGTTATCCACATTTCATCAATTATAATCTCATCATCCTTCCGGTTTGAATCACCATAATTATCAGGATTACCGTGATAAAAATGTTTCTTGAAACCACGACAATGGTCTTGGTCAGGATGAGTCAGTACAAACAAATCTAAATGATAGTTACTATTCTTCTTTTTTAAAGAATCCAGAAGATCTTTTTTTACATCATAGATTTGATTGTCATCTTCATCTTTGCCTGTTTCTCTAATGTTAGAATCAAACAGAATGGTCGTTTCATCTTTTAGCGTTATCAGCACGGTATCACCATTATTAACCGGATAAAATTTAAGTTTGTGATTACTCATATTGATTTAGTTTTAAAATTATTATTCTATTTTTGAATCTTTGAATAGAAGTTCAAATGCTTGATAAATGTTACTATACGAACCGCTGCCTTTTGAGAATTTTTTGGCTCGTTGCAAAGCAAACTCCAATTTATTATCTAAACATAAATTCCTTACCCATTTCTCATTTTCTAGGAACAAAGCCGTTTTCTCATACTCTTGAATGTATTTCTTTAATGCGAGTTCAGCCTCTTTCGCATTTTTGAAATGGCGATTTGTATCCAAATAGTGCAATAAAAACCAAAATTCAATAGATGGCAAACTGGAGCAGAATAAAAGATTTTTATTGTTTTTGTATTTATTCTGCAACTGTTCTAATCTCCTTCTTTCACTTTCATTATGGGAAGAAACATCCGCATCAAATACACAAATTACAAATACATCACTACGTAACAACTCCTCTATTTTTTTTCTCATTTCTGCAATACTGGTATTACCAAAGAAACGTGGCTTGATAATACAATTAAAGCCCAACATCCGCTTGATATGAGAGAAGTAATACTGCTCTGTAATACCTTCTCCGATAATATATACACCAGATTTAGGTTCCCGTATTTTTTGTTTTCGTCCACCCATAATTCTTAAATATTTGGTGTGGCTCCGAACTTACCATACTTGTATGCCTTTTGCAAAGAACTGATACGGTTTATCCCTTTGAAGTCGGCCAAAGAATATATTTCAGTGGAACCATCTTCCTTCTTGTTGGTAAACCAAATACTGTCTTTGCGTAATAAGTCATCTTCTTCCAAAAGCCCATCATAGTGAGTGGTTAAGAGTAACTGAGACTGACCTTTATGCTTAAGAAAATCTTCTATAATAAATTCAACTAACCTAGGATGTAGAGAAGATTCTATTTCATCAATTGCCAAAAATGCATTTGCTTCGATTGTTTTGTAGATTACCCCCGATAATCCGAATGTTCTTAGAGTTCCTTGTGATTGATAATTTTTTTCTAATTTATAAAATTCCTCTTTCCCATCCGTATTCTTAACGCAGTGTTCAAACTCTGTTTTTGTTAGTTTAATGGTTTTTTCCTTTTTTAATCGTTCTTTTTCATCATTGGGAACATCCTTCACGCCATTCACTAAAAATGATATCATTTCTTCAGATACATTCTCTTTTATTATTTCAGTATTGACATTTGAGATATTAAAATCAGCTCGACGAAGAAAATTTAAAATATATTCTTTTGTTTCTTGATTCTTTGAGATGGCACTTTCCGCATAGTTTACAAGCCCTGTGTTTGGTTCTATACAAGGTAAATTGTAATGAGATTTTATCCATTTAATGACAACATCTACCTCAGGAATAGAAACATTAACTTGATTATATGCAGCCAAAACAGATGTGTTCACTAAACACTTAACAGATATTTCATCTTTTGCAGTTTGACTAATTTTTACTCTTTTGGAATTGAATGTAATTTGAGAAATTTCATTATCTAAAACTCGATCGAAAATTAAGGCAGGCTGTGTTCCTGGATATATAAAGAGTTTTTCCGAAATTATTTTTTTCTGCTCCAATTCAAGAGAATACATATACTTTATACCATCAATATAAAAAACTAATGAAAATTCTGATGGTTCTATAGGAGTATTCTTATCCAGTAGAAATGGAATGGCACCGGTAGATTTGTCCTTACTCTCTGGTTTATTAAACCAAAAATGGCGAAGAAATTCAAATACTTCTATCAGATTACTCTTTCCAGATGCATTTGCTCCATAAACAATAGCCAGTCTTAAAATTCGAGTATTTGGAGCTACTTCAACAACCTGATAATCTTCAAAGGATTTATCTTTTGTTGCCTCAAAGCTAAATGTCACTTCGTCTTTGAACGATAAAAAGTTCTTTATTTTTAATTCAAGTATCATCTTATTTATGTTTAGTATTATTCAAATTGTTTTTCATCTAAATTGGCTTCGCATCTTTTTACAACATATTTAGTCTGCTTTCGATAAGAAAACAAGAAAAGAATAAATAGTAGCACTATGATTATTAAATTGTTATAAGTGCCAATAAAAGAGCATTTACTCATTAACCATTCATCTCCTACTGCAAAAAGTAATGTAACACATAATGCAATTAAAGACCTACACATATTATTGTTCTCGGAAAGAATCTCAATCTTCTCATCCATCTTGCTAGCCTTAACAAATTTTGAATAATCAATAAATGTCAAGAATTTAGTTTTGATCAAGATAGGCTCTATGACCAATGATCCGATCCGATTTATCACAATCCCGATAAAATAATATAAAAAAAGCCCTAAGAACACAGGATCGAAAATCAAATTAAAATTTGTAAAATACTTTAGTAAAGCCACAAATAGTATTCCCGGCAATAAGTTTGTAAACAAATTGTATGACGATAGTTTGCTTACTAAATCTTTTAGTTCCATACGTTTTTGAATTTTTATTCTTCGACTTGATCGTAAAACGGAATTGGTATGGCCGGAGAATAGCCAACCCTCACCGGTGTATTATGCCTCCAACAAAGAATATTTCCTTTTGTATAAAAGGGTTTCATATTTCTTCGAATTAATGCATTAGTTACTTTCTTTGCAGGATGCTTTGGGTCTCCTTCTTTTGGACACGAAATATATGCGCATTCTGCTTTGATTGAATTCAATATACTTGGACTTACATTTCGCTTACTGCCATGATGCGGGACTTGTAGTATATGAAGCTTGTTCAATGCTATGTTATTATAGGCTGCAATATCTATTACTTGTTTTAATGCCGGAATGCCCGCATCTCCTGTAAATAATACTTTTTGTCCCGCATAAGAAAACAAGGAAATTACACTTGTGTTATTTTCGGGGCTTGTTTCACCTGATTCATCAAGTGTTTCTATATGCATTGCTTCTACAACCATTTGAACAGCATCTTTTACTGAAGATAAAGCCTTGGACAGAAGACTTTCATTTGCGGGTGCAGGAGTACTTCGAAATTGCGGCAACAGTTCTTTATAAAAATTCTCTGTAGGCCCTAAAACAGTTACAACACCATCATCAAAGGTCAATCCGGTAAACGGTTCTCTTAGTGTAATCCTTTTACTTTTCGCAAGAGACTCTATCTCTGACACGACATTTAGAGCATCTTTTAATCTCTCTTTCAGACTGTTGTTCGTAATTCTTCCATCCTTAAACATATTAAGAAATTCGCTGGACGAAAGCCACGGACGATGTATCCAAATCTCTTTAACCGTAAGATTATTAATTACCTCTCGCAAACCGGAACAGTGATCATTGTCTGGATGTGTATTAATTATTAAATCTACAGTATTAGTTTTGTAAACATTTTTAATATGCTCTACCACTTCCTTTCCACTGTCAAGGCTTCCGCCATCAATAACTATAACTTTCTGTAAAAAATTATTCTCACTATTTAGGCGGCCATACTGTATCGTTATTGCGTCTCCACCTTTTTCTCCATCTCCTACTGGATGAAAGTCTATTTCAAATGCTAATTCTTCATTCATCTAACCATTCTTTTGTTTTGATTATTCGCTATCATTCTGCAAATATACAAAATAAAATCGATATATACAAATTTTATTTGATAAAATTGCATGTAGAGTGCATTTTTTTAAAATAGACGTGTTTTATTAGGTGGGTTTTTAAAAATAGGGAAGTCGTACTACAAATGAATTTTATAAATTGTTTGTTTTATGATTTTAAATACTTATCGTGAGCAAAGTGGTTGATTAAGCCACTTTGTACAAATTTTGCAATGTGTTTTTCGGCTGTTTTATCGGGTATGTTGAGGCTTTGGGCTATGGTAAGGTAGTCGCGCCGCGAAAATTCGGATGGTAATATTTCTAAAAATTGCTGCTTTTGATTGGGTTGCTTTGGCTTTTCGGTTTCGGCGGGTAATGTCTCGTAAACCTTTGCTGCGTGTTGGATTAGGATTTGTACCAATTCTAACGCTATATTAAAATCCGTATCACTACAAATTAGCGGACTTTGAATGTGTCCTGTTTCCATTATCCGAAGAGTAGTAAGTATCATTGCCACACGAAAAGTTATCAATCCTAAACGCCTAACGGTTGCCAAATAATCGACACCACACAAATACAAGTACTGATTTTGAGCCTGCGAAAAATAAGCATTAAATGCCTGTTGCTGTGTTGTCGTAAGGCAGAAACCTTTAGATTTGAATTATTAATAGAGATATGATAATTATGATGTTAAAAAGGGGGTTTTAGGGGGAGTTAATAACTTTGAAACCAGTTAATAACTCAAACCGGAGGGAACTTTGGTGAACTATGCAA